>Ga0180222_1000259_pt1 | contig 87115 bp, 86 predicted proteins | sample eDN5th37CKraftOP_FD_151336 | JGI IMG/M metagenome (GOLD analysis project Ga0180222, IMG submission 151336) | Enriched Organic Plus compost microbial communities from Emeryville, California, USA - eDNA 5th pass 37_C Kraft OP (version 2) (version 2) ... | reverse complement strand
ACTGCCAATCTTGAGGGTTTTACCCCTGACTTCTCCTACCGCCTTTCCGATGCGGAGGCGCTCGATATCGTATTCGACCTCGTGGAAAACGAGGGGCTTTGCCTCGGTGGATCGTCGGGCATCAACATTGCGGGCGCAATCCGGCTTGCAAAAGATCTCGGGCCGGGCCACACAATTGTGACGGTGCTTTGCGACTATGGTAATCGCTATCAGTCCAAGCTGTTCAATCCTGCTTTCCTGCGCGGCAAGAACTTGCCTGTGCCCGGATGGCTGGAGAAGAAAACCGAGATAGACATACCGTTCGAGGGATAAACATGGCATACGAGACCGAAGCGCTTTTCCGCGAAGATTCCTATCTTTCAACGGCGGAGGGCACGGTGCTCGCCATTACCGAGAGCGGCGGGATTATTCTCGACCAGACCAATTTCTATGCGACCTCCGGCGGCCAGCCGGGGGATATTGGTTTCTTTGAACGCGCTGACGGCACCCGTATCGAGATCGCGGCGACCGTTACCGGCGAAAACAAGAACGAAATCATTCACGTTCCGGCAGAAGGTCAGGCGTCGCCCGCAATTGGCGAAAAACTGGTTCTGCATGTTGACTGGCCGCGCCGCTACAAGTTGATGCGCATGCATACAGCCTGCCACCTCTTGTCCGTCGTCTGCCCTTTCCCAGTTACCGGCGCTGCTGTCGGCGAGGATGAAAGCCGCGTGGATTTCGATCTTCCCGATCCGACCTACACCAAGGAATTTGTAACGGAAAAGCTCATGGAGCGGGTGAACGCAAATGATGCTGTCTCCATCCGCTGGATCAGCGATGAGGAGTTCCTTGCAAATCCTGATATTGTGAAATCAAAGAATGTGCGTCCCCCGATAGGGCTCGGTCGTATACGCCTTGTCCTCATCGGGGAAAATGGTGCAGTGGATTCGCAACCTTGCGGCGGCACGCACGTTTCCGAAACGCAGGAAGTGGGTGAAATTCACATCGGCAAGATCGAAAAGAAGGGCAAGGAAAACCGCCGTTTCCGCATTCGTTTCGGCGCTTTGCCGGAATCTTGAGCCGTACTGGAGTGGTTGTCATGGCTGAGAAAAGCGCTTTCGTCGTTTCGCGCGACTGGTTGAAAGAACGGCTCGATAAGCCGGGCATCGCGATTGTCGATGCATCCTGGTATCTTCCCGCGGCTGGGCGCAATGGTGAGGGCGAATACAACGCTGCTCATATTCCGGGCGCGGTTTTCTTCGATCAGGATAAGATTGCCGACAAGGAATCCGGTTTGCCGCACACGCTGCCGTCACCTGAGCTTTTCGCGCAGCATGTCGGTGCCATGGGAATCACGGCTGACGAGACAGTCGTGGTCTACGACGGGCCGGGCATGTTTTCTGCGCCGCGGGTCTGGTGGATGTTCCGTGTCATGGGCGTGAAGAATGTATTTGTGCTCGATGGCGGCTTTGATGGCTGGAAAAAGGCTGGTTATCCGGTTACCGATGAAGTCACCAAGATTGCATCGACGCTTTTCACACCATCTTTCAACCAAGCAGCCGTGGTCGATTTCACCGAAATGCGCGACATTGTGAGCGAACGTCGTGCACAGATCGCCGATGCGCGTGCTGCCGGGCGTTTCACGGGCCGCGATGCGGAACCGCGCGCCGGTATGCGATCCGGTCATATGCCGGGCGCACGCAACGTTCCCGTCGGTACTCTATCTGAAAACGGTGCGCTGAAGGATCTCGACAGCCTGCGCAAGATTTTCGATGAGGCCGGGATCGATCTTTCCAGCCCGGTTGTGACGAGCTGTGGATCAGGCGTGACGGCTGCGGTCATCACGCTGGCCCTGACGTCGCTCGGTCATACGGATAACCGTCTTTACGATGGTTCCTGGAGCGAATGGGGCAGCAGGCAGGATACGCCTGTCGTGACCGGTGAAGCCGAATAAGCATGTCAGAAAAACTGGTTGCCCGCATCACTCATTTGGAAATGTCTGCCCGTCAGGCTGTCGCGGTGCCTGTACCTTCCGGTATCCGGCTGGCAATCATGCGCGCGGGCAATATGCCTGTTCATTATTATCGCTATCTCTATGAACGGGTGGGACGAAAGCATCACTGGATGATGCGTCGTATCCAGACAGACGCAGAGGTTGCGGCTGCAATCCATGCCGAAACAACTGAGATTCACGTCCTTTACGCGGAAGGGTGCCCGGCGGGTTTCGTCGAATTGGACCTGTCGGCGTTGCCCGCCAACGCGGAAATCCTCTATTTCGGTCTCATTGACGATTTTCAGGGGCGGGGACTGGGCAAGTTCTTTCTAAGCGAGGCTATTTCAGCCGCTTGGGCGCATGGACCGGAAAAGGTGACGATCCACACCAATACGCTCGACAGCCCGCGCGCATTGCAACTTTATCAGAAGATGGGATTCGTTCCGGTCGGGTGGTCCGAAGAGGTCGTGGAACCTTGGGAATAAGACGCTACCCGCGCGCCACTTCGCGAACACTCGCGATGGAAACAACAGACGCGCTGGCCAAACGCCCGCTTTCCTCATCGAAGACCACACAATTACGTCCGCGTTGCTTTGCAAGATAGAGGCAGCGGTCCGCGCGGCTTAACACCTGCGAGTTGGTTTCGTTTTTCGGCGCAGAGGCAACGCCGATACTGATCGTCAGCGGATAAACCTGATATTCGGTCGTGTGAAACGGGGTGTTTTCCACTTCTGCGCGTATGCGCTGCGCAACGCGCATGCCTGTTTCGCCGCTCGCCCCCGGCAAAAACACACAAAACTCCTCTCCGCCGATCCGTCCAACCAGATCACCCTTCCGCGTAACATTCTGAAGCGCAAAGGCGATCAGCTTCAAAGCGCGGTCGCCCACACCGTGGCCGAATGTATCATTGATCGCCTTGAAGTGGTCGGCATCAATAACGAGCAAGGTGCCGGTTTCGATACGCGAGCGGCTGATCTTCATAGCCTCGAACAGCGCCTCACGGTTGAGAAGACCGGTCATGTGGTCGATCCGCGACCGTGCCTGCAGTTCAACATGAGCTTTTTCCAGCTGCAGATAGGCATCTTTCAATTTGCCGTGCTGGTGGAAAATATAGGCGAGGGAAGGGAAGGCCGTTGCAGCGGGGATGCCCGCGCTGAGGCTGAGCGCGATGATGCCTGGAGTGGCGCCGGCAGAAAAGGCCACTATCGATGTCACCGCCAGGGAGAACGCAACGACAGACAGCGTTATCAGTGCTGCTTTCACAAGAGCAGTCTTCTTCATTCCCTCGCACTCCCAACCCTGAGTGAGGATGATCAACGACCCCGCCTTAACCCGAAATGAACGGGCTATATTTGCGGGCCTTATAAAAGGAACGCCGGATAGGGGAAAGGTATCATCATGCACGCCCTACAATTTTCCGGTTAAGAGTGCCATTAATGACACAATCACAGGTAGCATGATGGTTATATATTACGAAGAAATGTGAATAAGCACAACTATGTTTAAAAGAACGATCCCGTCAGGACATAAATCGCAAGTAGCTAATATAAGTATGAAACATTGCCAGCAAGGTATTCTGAAAAATCCCGGAGCAGCCGCAAGGCCGGAAACTCCGGGATTGAAGCTGCTGAAGGCTTTCGATCAGAAGACCGCCAGATATTTCAGAAGAGAAATGATGCCGATAATGATCACGATAACTTGAGCGATCTGTTTGACCTTCGCATCCAACGGCAGCATGTTGATCAGATAAAGTATGAGAAAGATAACGAGAATTGTTATCAGGAGACTAATAAGGATGGACATGGGCGGCCTGATCCTTCCCGGAACTTGGGGTTGCGTCGCTCACCGGACGACCGTTCCTTCGAGCCAGCCGGTTGAGCCCGTTCGAGTCGGCAGGAAGAGCAGGGGCCCTGCTGCCGGCACATCGTTTCCAATCCAAAAACAATGTGCCGGTTAACGTTCCAAGAAAAAGAAGGTTCCGCTTTATAAGCAAGAACTTAAAACATGGCGTGCTGTTCGGTTCTGGAACTTCCCGATCGTCATTTGCGCATGCTGCCCGTTTCGCGACGGCGCTGATGCCAGCTGAAAGCTTCTTCGATCAGGTGAGGGGTATGCCCGCCACGCGCACAGGCCCGGCTGAAATAGTCGTTGAGCTGTTCGCGATAGTCGGGATGGGCGCAATTATCTATGATCGTCCGCCCCCGTTCGCGAGGAGCAAGGCCGCGCAGGTCGGCAAGGCCCTGTTCCGTCACGAGAATGTCCACGTCATGTTCGGTATGATCGACATGGGTTACCATTGGTACGACAGATGATATGGCGCCATTCTTGGCTTCGGATTTGGTCACGAAGATCGAAATGAAGGCGTTGCGGGCAAAGTCGCCCGAACCGCCGATGCCATTCATCATATGGGTGCCGTCCACATGTGTGGAGTTCACATTGCCGTATATGTCGAATTCCAGCGCGGTGTTGATGCCGATGATGCCAAGACGCCGGATGACTTCCGGGTGATTGCTGATTTCTTGCGGACGCAGAATGAGTTTGTCGCGGTAACGATCGATATTGTTGAAGACGCGCTCTCCGCAAGCAGGGCTGAGCGTGATGGACGATCCGGATGCAAAGTCCAGCTTTCCGGCGTCGAAGAGATCAAAGGTGCTGTCCTGCAGCACTTCGCTATACATGCGCAGATTATGGAACGGGCTGTCGGCAAAACCATTCAATACAGCATTGGCAATAGTGCCTATACCGGCCTGAAGCGGATTAAGTGTGAGGTCCAGACGCCCGGCAGCCACTTCCTGCATCAGAAACTCGATGAGATGGCCGGCGATGGCAATGGTTTCATTGTCGGCCGGTTCCACGGTCGACGCGCTGTCATTCTCTTTCGTGATGACGATTCCCGCAATCTTTTCCGGCGGGATCGGAATATAGGGCAGGCCGACGCGGCTATCGCACGCCATGACCGGTATAGGGTCACGGGAAGGGCGCTTCGTCGGGATATAAACGTCATGCAGACCTTCAAGCGCCATAGGCTGATTGAGGTTCACTTCCACGATGACCTTGTCGGCCAGAATGGCAAAGCTCGCCGAATTGCCGATCGATGTTGTGGGAATGATCCCGCCGCTCTCGGTTATGGCAAGTGCTTCAACGACGGCATAGTCAATGGCGCCGATCTGGTTCGAGCGCAATTGCTCGACGGTTTCGGAAAGATGCTGGTCGATGAACATCACCTCGCCGCGATTGATGGCGGCACGCAGAGTTTTGTCGACCTGAAACGGCATGCGCCGGGAAAGTACATGAGCTTCTGTAAGCAGCTTGTCGACGTCATGGCCCAGCGATGCGCCGGTAATCAGCGTGATCTTGAAAGGATCTGTCGCAGCACGCGCCGCCATGGCGACCGGCACAGCCTTGGCGTCGCCAGCGCGGGTGAAACCGCTCATACCCACGATCATACCATCCTGAATCAGGCTCGCGGCCTGCTCCGCGGTAATGATCTTGTCCCGAAGCGAAGTGTTGCGAATGCGTGCTTCCAACATCGTAAATCTACCTTCCTTACCATCCAGGCTCGAACCGGAAATGGTGCTCGCTGCGTCCAGAGCCGGATACTGCCACCGTTCCATTAGCGGGTCACGGCACCGTCCGCGTATTAGCGCATATGGAGGGGCAGTACACGCATGCTTTGGTCTTAGATGCAAAACAGATGGCTACGACTCAAACCGTTCTTTCCACGGCTCGCGCTTCTACGGAATGATCCAAATCAATGACATAGCGTGGCCGCGTGCACAGTCGATCATCACAAGAATCCTGGCATCTAAAAAGGAACGGGAGGCAATAGGGCAGCGATCTAAAAATGTCGCAGTTCTAATTTGCCCATCTGTCGCATCTGCATATTGCTGTTATATACATTGATCGCATAAGATAGATTATGGAACTGCCATGTATGGAGGTTGTTATAAAGTCGGCCTGGAAAACGCTGCGGTTGTCAGGATGAACTTGCTTGATGCATATGCCGCCACACGAAATATCAACGGCGCCGCGCGATATAGAGATGCCCTGGCACTGGCGCTCCTTGTTCACTGCGAACGATAATATCTTCGCAACGCACACAATCCATTTCGTGGTTGTCGAGCATCGCCCGCACATAGGATTGTGCATGTGCGAAACGCTGATAATCTCCGACCATGAATGCACGGCCGGCAAGCCGCGCATCGTCCAGCGTCTCGCTGGAAAAACCGAAATGTCCGCCCGGCGACAGATGCGCGGCAACGCCCGCGAAGAATTTGTCGAGTTCCCCCATGTAAGGCAAGACATCGGTAGCGACGATCAGATCCCATTTGGGTTCGGTGGTCGTTTCGAGAAAGCGCACGGCTTCGCCGACAAATAGCGCCTGATAATCGCCTTTCTCGTAAGCGACTTCGATCATGTTTTCAGATATGTCGACACCGGTCTTATGTCCGGCCATGTCGTCGAGCGCGTCGGCGGACAGACCGGTACCACAGCCGAGGTCAAGCATGCGTTCGGCGAAAAACTCTTCGTTCACTTCAAGAAGCATTTCACGCAGCTGCAGTGGAACGTCATAGCCGAGCTGGTCGACAAGGATCGTATCGAACATTTCCGCGTGCTGATCGAAAAGCGTTGCCACATAAGCGTCCGGTGCCTTTAGCGGCACAGCGCCGCGTCCCATGCTCGCAAGACGCACGGCAGCGCCGCCATGGTCCTCGGGATCGATGCGCAGCACATCTTCATATGCTTTGGCAGCAGCATCGAAATCCCCAGCCTTTTCCAGAGCGAGCGCCCGGTTATAGGCTTCTGCAAGCGCATCCTGATCAAAAGCCGGGGCATCGTTCTTAGCCATTGATTTCTGCCTTTCCGTCTTTCGTCGGCGCCTGTGTGAAGACAGCGCAACAACTCCGCAAATCTCGTTGGAACATTTGAAGGCCGAAGTCCGCAATCGCGGACCAGGCCCTGCCCGTCCTCCTACGCCGATCCAGTTTGCCCCGCAAGCGCCACGTGGGAATATTCATTTCTGTTATCAATAAAATAGACGAATATAATATTGTTTATAATTTTCGATCCGCAAAACTAAAAAATGGAAATATAAAATCCTGATGATAGCGTGACAATTATTCACGGCCATTTACGTTTTCACGTTTCTTGACTGCAATGGGGTTCAGATGCGCAGTTCATTTTTAAAACTATTGGCCTTTTGGGCAGCGTCTATCGCCAGCGTTAATATTGCTCACGCCGATGCGGAACAGGAACTTGCCAAAAAGCTCGCAAATCCGATTTCCAACCTCATTAGTGTTCCTTTTCAGCACAATTACGACTGCTGCTTCGGCCCCAAGGATGCCTACCGGTATTCACTCAACCTTCAGCCGGTCATTCCGTTTTCGTTGAATGAGGACTGGAACCTTATTGTCCGCACCATTGTGCCAGTCATCTATCAGGAGGCTCCAGCGGCCGGTTTCGACAGCCGTTTCGGTTTGAGTGACACGGAACAAAGTTTCTTCCTCTCACCGGCGCAATCGGTGGATGGCTTAACCTGGGGCGTTGGTCCCGTGTTTCTCTGGCCCACTGCTACCAATAGCGAGCTCGGCACGGGAAAATGGGGAGCGGGTCCGACAGGCGTCATCCTCAAGCAGCATGGCGGCTGGACCTACGGCGCACTCGCCAACCACATATGGTCCTATGCCGGACACAGCGACCGCGAAGCCGTGAGCCAGAGCTTCGTCCAGCCGTTTATCTCCTACACGTTCCCCGACACGACAGCGCTGAACCTATTGTCGGAATCATCCTATGACTGGACCTCGGAGCAGTGGACCGTGCCGATTAACGCGGGCATATCAAAAGTCTTCAAGTTCGGAGAACAGCGAGTCAGTATCGGAGTTTTGGCACGCTATTATGCCAAAGCGCCCTCGGACGGACCCAAATGGGGCGCCCGCTTTGTAACGACGTTTCTATTTCCGGAGAAATAGGAGAGCGCCCTACTCTGCGGCAGCCGTGACACGTTCGCCATGATCTTTATGATCGGCAAGCTTTCGGGCGATCACGGCACAGGCCATCAACTGGATTTGGTGGAAGAGCATCAGGGGCAAAACGATGCTGCCGACATTTGCGCCAGCGAAAATGGCGCTGGCCATCGGCGCACCACTGGCGAGGCTCTTCTTCGAGCCGCAGAACATGATTGTAATGCGATCTGGACGGTTGAAGCCCAGCCATTTGCTTCCGTACCAGGTCGCAAGCAGCACTGCGACGAGCAGAACGATATTGACGCCCACCATCATGCCAAGATCGTCCCAGGAAACGGTACGCCACAGACCTTCGACCACAGCCTCGCTGAAAGCCAGATAGACCACCATCAGGATGGAGCCGCGGTCGACGAAACCGAGCGCCTTGCCATGGCGCCGCATGAAACTCCCGATCCAAGGCTGCAGAATTTGCCCAAGCACGAATGGCGCCAGCAGTTGCAGCAAGATGGATTCAAGCGCATCGACCGATATTCCGCCACCGCCTTTGACCGCGAACAGCAAGCCCACCAGCAATGGCGTGAGAAACATGCCGAAAATGTTTGACGCTGACGCGGACACGATGGCAGCCGAAACATTGCCGCCCGCAATTGACGTGAAGGCGATGGACGACTGAACCGTCGAAGGCAGGACGCAGAGATAGAGGATGCCCGTATAAAAGGCTGACTGCGATAACCCCGGAATGGTCCATCCCGCCGCCAAACCAAGGATTGGAAACAGGATGAAGGTTGACGAAAGGACGGCCAGATGCAGTCTCCAGTGCGTTATGCCTGCAATGACAGCCTCACGCGACAGCCGGGCGCCATGCAGGAAGAATAGAAGCCCGACAGCGAATTTCGTCGCCAATGCAAACCATTCCGCAAATTCACCATGCACTGGCAGCACGGACGCAAACAGAATGGTCACGATCAGCATGCTGGTGAATTTGTCAGGCAGGAAACGCATCATATCGTCCAATCTAGCGGGCATTTCAAAAATCTCGGAAGGCCTTTTAGACCTTCCGGAGTCCGGAAACAGCGCGCACTTTCAAGAGAGGGCTCGAATTTTCAACTATTTCGGCCCATTCCGGTTCATTCGTAGCCGTTGGGATTCTTTGACTGCCAATGCCACATGTCCTGGCACATTTCGCGCAGGTTCTTTTCCGCCGACCAGCCGAGGAAATCGCGGGCAAAGGTTGGATCGGCATAGCATTCCGCCACGTCACCCGGACGGCGCGGTGCAATCTCATATTTGATCTCGCGGTTGGAAACATGCTCGAAAGCCTTCACGACCTCGAGAACGCTATAACCCTGCCCTGTTCCCAGATTCACCGAGAAACACTGCGGCTTATCCAGCTTTTTGAGCGCTTTCAGGTGACCTGCAGCCAGATCGACCACGTGGATATAGTCGCGAACGCCGGTGCCGTCAGGTGTCGGATAGTCATTGCCCCAGACATTCAGCTTCTCGCGACGGCCGGTCGCGACCTGCGCGATGATCGGCATCAAGTTGTTGGGAATGCCTTTCGGATCCTCACCGATCAGGCCGCTCTCATGGGCGCCCACCGGGTTGAAATAGCGAAGGATGGCGATCTTCCAGCTATTGTCGCCATTATAAATGTCGCGAAGCATGTCTTCGATGACAAGCTTGGTACGACCGTAGGGATTGGTCGCCGTTAGCGGCTGATCTTCCGTGATCGGTAATTTCTGCGGATCACCGTAGACTGTGGCCGACGAACTGAAAACCAGAGTTTTGACACCCGTTGCCTCCATGGCTTGCAGCAGGCGAAGTGTTCCGACCACGTTGCAATCATAATAGAGCATCGGCTTTTCGCTCGATTCGCCCACGGCCTTCAGACCGGCGAAGTGAATGACGGCGGTGCATTTGTGATGCCGGATAACCTGTTCCAGAAAAGCGCGATCACGGATATCGCCTGCTTCGCGGCGCGGCGTGCGCCCCGTAATCTGTTCGATGCGATGCAGGGCTTCCGGGTGGCTGTTGTCAAAATTGTCGACCACAACCACGTCGTGGCCTGCCTCGATGAGCTGAACGCAGGTGTGCGAACCGATATAGCCAGCACCGCCAGTCACAAGAATTGTCATCGTTTATGTATCCGCTTGTTGAACATACCGCCCCGATGTGCGATCCCCGGCTGACTATGCAAAATCAGTAACAGACTTCAAGCCATTCCGTACGATTCTCTTGAATGGTTGCAGTAGATCAGCCAAGTTTGACGGAGCGATGATGAAACCATCCCGCAATATCGATCGTCTTCTGGAAATCATGGCAGCGCTCCGCGACCCCGAAACCGGCTGTCCGTGGGATGTGGAACAGAATTTCCAGTCAATTGTGCCCTATACGCTTGAGGAAACATATGAAGTCCTCGACGCCATAGAGCGTAACGATATGGACGATCTGCGCGAAGAGCTCGGCGATCTGCTGTTACAGGTGGTGTTCCATTCCAGGATGGCCGAGGAACAGGGCAGCTTCGCATTCGGTGATGTCGTCGAAGCCATAACGCGCAAGATGATCCGGCGGCATCCGCATGTTTTTGGCGACGCGGAAGCCAGAAGTGCCGGCATGGCCAAGGGATCGTGGAATCGCATCAAGGCAGAAGAAAAAGCCGAACGGGCCGAGCGCCGCTCGAAACTCGGGCTGGAAACGACCGAGAAGAACGGTTTCCTGGATGATATTCCGCAGGCCTTCCCTGCCCTGCTCCGCGCGCTGAAACTTCAGCAGAAAGCTGCCAAAGTCGGCTTCGACTGGTCCGAAGCGGCACCGATTCTCGACAAGATCGCCGAAGAAACCGCAGAGCTGAAGGAAGCCATGGCGGCGAAAGAACGTGCGGATATCGAAGAGGAATATGGCGATCTGCTGTTTGCCATGGTCAATCTTGGCCGGCATCTCGAGATTGATGCGGAAACCGCGCTTGTCGCCGCCAATGAAAAGTTCAGGCGGCGGTTCCATTTCATCGAAAAGAGGCTCGGTGAAACTGGAAGCGATCTGAATTCCGCGACCCTCGATGAGATGGAAGCCATTTGGGGGGATGCCAAGAAAAAGGGACTGTAGTCAGGCCCTCATTTTTTGTCTTCCCATTTTGGACGGAACATCTGATAGACGCTGTCCGTCGTGGCGAAATCCATATAGCCAAGCCTGCTGACGGGTCTGGATTTGGAAATATCGATGAGACCGTCTGTCAAAACCTGTTCATCGATATGGACGCCGACCACTTCTCCAATCACCATGTAATTGTCGGTCAGCCTGCCCTCCTTGTCCTGCAAACGCTTGATCTCTACAGCGACGCACTCAAGCGCGGCATAGGCTTCCTTGACGCGAGGCGCTGCGATGAGCCTGCTAGCCGCCCTGGTGAGACCCGCATATTCAAACTCGCTGACGCCCCGCGGCGCGTTGACGGATGATGCATTCATCTGCGTTCTCAAATGATCGCTCACCAGATTTGCGGTGAATTCGCCGGTTTGTTCGATGAACGAAACGCTGTCCTTCGCGCCGCTCGACGAAAACATGACCATGGGCGGCGTGTCGCAGATCGCGTTGAAGAAGGAGTAGGGTGCGAGATTGACCGCTCCCTCTTTCGATTGCGTTCCTATCCAGCCAATGGGGCGCGGGGTCACGATTGCCTTGAACGGATTATGGGGCAGCGGATGCCCTTCCCTCGGTTCATAAAACATATGCTTATCCGTTAATTAGCAAGGATTGTTAAAGCTGAATCTAGGCTTGTGTCCATGGGCCGGAATATTCCGATACGATCTTCTCCATATCGGCTCTCGGGCGTTCCGGCATCTTGTTGGCCGCAGTTCCGATATGAACGAAACCGGCGACACGTTCATTGGGTGCCAGCCCCAGAAAAGCGCGGGCGGGCGCGTCGTCGGCATACCAGTTGGTAATCCAGTTGGTCGCATATCCGAGCGCGTTGGCAGCGGTGCAAAGGTTCATCGCTACTGCCCCGGCAGAGAGAAATTGTTCCCATTCCGGAATGCGTTCGTGGGCGACGGGTGAAGACACGACGCCAACGACGAGCGGCGCGCGGGAAAAGCGCGTCAGTTCTTTTTCTTTCCGGCCTTCTGGCAGTGCCCCTTCAAGCTCTTCGGCGCGTCTCGCCAGATATTCGCCAACCTGAATGCGTGCATCGCGCCGATAGAGAATGAAGCGCCATGGTGTCAGGCGTCCATGGTCGGGCACACGCGCGGCGACTTTCAGCAGGGCTGCAAGTTCCTCGCCCTCGGGTGCCGGTTCGGAAATAGCCGAAATCGGGGTGGAACTGCGCTGTGCTAGAAAATCGAACACCGGGTGGGCCACGGATAACCTCATCACTAAAAATGCTGCTTATAGTGCTCCACTTATTGGGGCTGCCTCTTCTCGCCCGTTGCACCCAAACTGTAAAGTCAAAATTCAGGAATGGAACAATTGCGGGAATTTGGAAAAATGCGGGCCCCTCAAGCGATTTGGCCTTGAATTCGCCACCCGCATGGGCTCAAAAATACAGCATGTCGGATTGCTTGAACCTGTTTTATTCAAAGAGAAATCTCGCCCTGGGCGGAGGATCGTTTTTAACAGCGATCATGCTTGCCGTCAGTGCGGTGCCATCGGTGGCTCAGGGCCTCGATCCGCAGACACATATTCCGCAGTTGCAGACCACGACGACCGGCCTGCCCGACTTGCCGCAACCGGCGCTCAAGCTTCCGACACTGAACAATTATGCCTCTCCCTCAAGTCCCGAGAACAATCCGCTCGTCCAGACGCGTGAACTCGATCTCAAGGCGCGGTTGAGCGAAGGTGGCGGAGACATTCCGGCGGGGCTTGTATGGCGCGTGTTCTCGCCCGATGTCGGACCTGACGGGCAGTTGCCGCTTATCGCGAGCGCACAGGGCGGCGGGGCAGTTTTCAACCTGCCCGAAGGCAGCTATCTCGTGCATGTCGCCTATGGGCGCGCGGGCGCCACAAAGCGGATCACAGTTGGAAATGCGACGCGCCACGAAGTGATGATGCTGGATGCTGGTGGGATGAAGCTTAGCGCTATCCTGCCCGATGGCGGCAAGATCAACAACGATCTCCTGCGTTTCTCGATTTATGCCGACGAGGACAATAGTGACCGTTCGCTGATCGTCCCCGATGTCAAGCCGAATACGATTATCCGCCTCAACAGTGGCACCTATCACGTTGTTTCCAACTATGGCTCGGCGAACGCCATCATCCGTGCGGATATTCGGGTGGAAGCCGGGAAACTGACAGAGGCGACCGTTCAGCATCGCGCCGCGGAAGTGACGTTGAAGCTTGTGCGCGAGCGCGGCGGCGAAGCGCTCGCCGATACGTCATGGTCGGTCCTGAACGCTTCCGGTGACGTAGTGCGCGAAAGTGCGGGCGCTTATTCGTCAATGGTTCTCATTGAGGGCGATTATGTTGCGGTCGCCAAGAACAAGGACCGCATTTACCAGCGGGATTTCAAGGTTTCCTCCGGCAAGAATGAAGAAGTCGAGGTCGTGGCCAACGGCGAATCCGAGTCTGTTTCAGACAGCGTAGATTGAGTTATAGCCATCCGCAAAGCAAAGGGCCGCGCAGTGCGCGGCCCCTTTATTATCAATTGCCGTTCTTCAGACGGAGCAGATCGGGCGGTGTCGCCTCTTCCACAAGGCGCGCAATGGCTTCGTCCAGCGTCATCGATTCCTGATCGCGTGAACCGAGACGGCGCATATTCACGGTGTTTTCCTCCGCCTCGCGCTTGCCGCAAACCAGGATCACGGGAACCTTCTGCAACGAGTGCTCACGGACCTTGTAGTTGATCTTCTCGTTGCGCAGATCGGTTGCAACCTGCAATCCGGCGGCTTTCAGCTTGGCAGCAGCCTGGGCTGCATATTCGTCGGCGTCCGAGGTAATGGTGGCAACGACAACCTGCACCGGAGCAAACCAAAGCGGCATGTGACCGGCGAAATTCTCGATCAGAATGCCCAAGAAGCGTTCCATCGAACCGCAGATCGCACGATGGATCATCACCGGCTGGCGCTTCTCGGAATCCTTGTCGATATAGAAAGCGCCGAAGCGTTCCGGCAGGTTGAAATCGACCTGCGTGGTGCCGCACTGCCACTCGCGGCCGATAGCGTCCTTCAGCGTATATTCAAACTTCGGCCCGTAGAACGCACCCTCGCCCGGCAGCACGCCGGTCTTGATGTTGTTGGACTGCTGCTGAATCTGATCCAGCACCGACATCATCACGCTTTCTGCACGATCCCAGAGTTCGTCCGAGCCGACGCGCTTTTCAGGACGGGTCGACAGCTTGATGGTGATCTCCTCGAAGCCGAAATCCTTGTAGACCGACAGGATGAGATCGTTGATGCGCAGGCACTCCGCAGCCATCTGCTCTTCGGTGCAGAAGATATGCGCATCGTCCTGGGTAAAGCCGCGCACGCGCATCAGTCCATGCAATGCGCCCGACGGTTCGTAGCGATGCACATTGCCGAATTCCGCAAGCTTGATCGGCAGGTCGCGATAAGATTTCAGACCGTGCTTGAATATCTGCACGTGGCCGGGACAGTTCATTGGCTTCAACGCGAACACGCGATCATCGTCGGTTTCATCCCCGGCGACGGTCACCTTGAACATGTTGTCGCGATACCAGCCCCAGTGTCCCGAGGTTTCCCAGAGCGACTTGTCGAGCACCTGCGGCGCGTTCACTTCCTGATAGCCATGGCTGTCGAGGCGGCGACGCATATAGCTCACCAGATTCTGGAACATCTTCCAGCCCTTGGCATGCCAGAAGACGACGCCCGGCCCTTCTTCCTGGAAATGGAACAGGTCCATTTCGCGGCCAAGACGGCGGTGATCGCGTTTTTCGGCTTCTTCAAGCATATGAAGATAGGCCTGAAGATCGTTGTCGTTCGCAAAGGCGGTGCCGTAGATGCGGGTCAGCATCGGATTGTTGGCATCGCCGCGCCAGTAGGCGCCGGCCACCTTCATCAGCTTGAACGAATTGCCGATCTGGCCGGTCGAGGCCATATGCGGGCCGCGGCAAAGATCGAACCAGTCGCCCTGATAATAAATCTTGAGATCCTGCCCGGCAGGAATGGCATCAACCAGCTCGACCTTGTAGCTCTCGCCCTTGTCGGCAAAAACCTGCTTGGCCTTTTCGCGCGACCAGATTTCCTTGGTGAAAGGCTTGTTGCGCTGGATAATCTCGCGCATCTTCTTCTCGATCACCGGGAGATCGTCGGGCGTGAACGGTTCGTTGCGGGCAAAATCGTAATAGAAGCCGTTTTCGATGACGGGACCGATCGTAACCTGCGTGCCGGGAAAAAGCTCCTGCACCGCTTCGGCCAGCACGTGCGCCGTGTCGTGGCGAATCAGCTCCAGCGCGCGCGGATCTTCGCGGGTCAAAATCTCCACCTTGCCGGAAGCGCCCAGCGGATCGGAAAGATCGCGCACGGTGCCATCGACGGCATAGGCAACAGCTTTTTTGGCGAGAGATTTGGAAATCGATTCCGCGAGGCCCGCGCCGGTCATTGACGCATCGTATTCACGCACAGAGCCATCGGGAAATTGCATGGAAACAGTATTGGACATTCTAATCATTCCTTATCCAGTCCCGCCAACGATTGCGGGTGGGGTTCATGCGTATGAAATGAAGGTTGGTTTCTAGACTTTTTCGTCCAGCCAGTAAAGCGCGACACGCTGACTGCGTCAGGCCGCGCTGTCTGAGCAAAGGAAACGAGATCAGCTACGGATCGGAAGGCAAGCTATGTTCTGCCGTTTCAGCTGAATGCACGCCTTTTCAGCGGACGCAGAATCCTTGAAGCCTGAGAAACGTGCGCGATAGACCTTGCGTCGCTTTTCGGCCGGAGAAATTTCAGCTTTCAGGCCCGGCGCAATCTTGTCGACCGCCGGACGATACTTGGCCAGCAGTTCCTTCGCTCCGGCAAGGGTCGGAGGAGCGCCAAGCTGGATTGTCCATGCCGAAGCGCCGGCGGCAGAGGCGATCAGGAAACCGCCATCGCCTTGCTCGATGCGGGAATCATCGATCAGGTCGGCCACAGCATCAGCTTTCGGCTGGACGGCGGTTGCTCGCTTCGCGACAGGCTGCGGCTTGGCCATTGCAACGAGTTGCTCCTCGGTATCCGCGCCGTCCTTGCTGAAACGCGTCAGCAGCTTCGCCATCTGGTCGTCGCGCTGCCGCGCCGATCCGGCACCGAGAACAACGCCGACCAGATGCTTGTCGTTGATAATGGCCGACGAAACGAGATTGTAGCCGGATACATCCGTATAGCCGGTCTTGATACCATCCACGCCCTGATAACGGTACATCAGGTTATTGTGGCCGTTCAGCACGCGGTCGCGGAAGGTGAAGGAGCGCGTCGAAAAAAGCGCATACTGTTCCGGAAAGTCGCGGCGAAGGCTCATGCCGAGGATCGCCATGTCGCGGGCGGTGGTAAGCTGGGTGGCCTTTGCCGTCAGCCCCGACGGATTGACGAAGAAGGTGCTCTTCATGCCGATCTGGCGTGCGCGCTGCGTCATCAACCGTCCGAAAGCGGCTTCTGATCCGGCCAGATATTCACCCATCACCGTTGCCGCATCATTGGCGGACACCACGATCATGCCGTAGATGGCGTCGTGCACGGTGATTGTTTCGCCGGGCTTCAGCCACAGCTTCATGCGTACCTTTGAAGCGGCGTTCTTCGATACGGGCATCGCATCGTCCCAATGCAGCCTGCCGGTCTTGAGCGCCTCAAAAGCGAGGTAAAGCGTCATCATTTTGGCCAGCGACGCTGGCGCGTGCTGGATATTCGCATCGTCCTGACCGAGAATCCGCCCGCTATCGGCATCGAAAACCACCCAGGAGGTGCTCGCCATCGATGCGGACGTACAAAGCACACTTGCACCAAGCGCGAAGGATGCGATGAGACGCGATAGGCGGGATGAAGATTTCAGCATATTAGCTCGCAGGAATATGAACGCCGAGTGGGACATGCAGGCAAATTGCGGCCCGAAAAAGACCACAGCACCGCCTTAAATTCCAATTCTCAATGAAACGTTGATATCCTTAATGAATTATATTCAGCTAACAAAAAACTGTTAGAAATCGCGGGGTGACGAGCATCGCCAGTAGCGCCAGGGCAGATACCATTTCAGGTCGGACGGCAGTACTCGCGGTACGGGATCGAATCCGTGTGTGCCGAACGGTCCGCAGCGCATGATGCGAAAAAGCCCCATCCAGCCGCCGCTCCACAATCCGTGACGGGCGATAGCTTCGTAGGCATATTCGGAACAGGTTGGCAGATGCCTGCAGGAATTGCCGATGAGCGACGATAAGGTCAATTGATAGAATCGCACGAACGCCGTGCCGACCAGTCTTCCGGGCGTCTTGCGCCAGCGATCGGTAAAGTTCCGGCTATAGCGTTTCGGCGCGCCCTCGCCCGCATGATCCTTGCCGCAGGCACACATCAGGCAGCTTTGGCCTTTTCCTCTATCTGCCGGATGCAATCGACAACCGCATCGAAGGTCAGCAGCGTGGAGGCATGACGCGCCTTGTATTCGCGCACCGGCTCAAAATACTTCAGATCGGCAAAGCGCCCCTCCGGCGCCGGGCCTTCTTCCTTGAGCATCTTGTACATTTCATCGCGGAGGGCCTTCAGTTCCTCTGCGGAGGCGCCGATGATATTGCCTGTCCGAGCGCGCAGGCCTTCACCTCATGCGCGAAATCCGTCACGACGCCATCGGTCATTTTCAGATAGACGGTAACGGTCGAGCCGCACAGTTTGGAGTGCACCTTGGCGACCGCGTCAGGCTCCGGCAGACGCCCCAGGCGCTCCATGTTTCCGGCGAATTCCAGGATACGTTTGTTATAAATGTCATCGATCATGGGCGAACCTTCCGCAATGCCGGAGAAAAACATAATTTTGTCGTCCGACTGCGGTTTGAAGTTGCAATTTATTGTCTATATAATAGGCAAGTAGCGTCTGCGCCATGGGTAACAATAGCACAGACCCCGGGGGCAGTCGCACGAAAACCTGTCCGGTGATCTTAAGCGCCGGATCAATACATCGCCCGCTCGCAAAGCGTATCGTTGTATTGTCCGTTTAACTCGTCTCCTCCTTGAAGGAGACTACTGGAGAATACTGATGGACGCTCGCATCCTCAAAGAAGATGACGAATCCGGCCTGCCGAACAAGCAGGCAGACGTAACTCTTTTGCATGGCAAGCCGACGCAGGCCGATGCAGAAGCCGCCGTACGCACGCTTTTGCTTTGGGCCGGCGACGACCCGGAGCGCGAAGGTCTTCTGGAAACGCCGAAGCGCGTGGCCAAGGCCTATAAGGAACTGTTCGCAGGCTATACTGAAAGCCCGGAAGAAGTCCTCGGCACGGTGTTCGAGGAAGTCGGCGGCTATAACGATCTTGTTCTCGTCAAGGACATTTCGTTCCATTCGCATTGCGAGCATCATATGGTGCCGATCATCGGCAAGGCGCATGTCGCCTATTTGCCCGATCACAAGGTGGTGGGTCTTTCCAAGATCGCTCGCGTCGTGGATATTTTCGCGCGCCGCCTGCAGACACAGGAAAGCATTACCGCCCAAATCGCCGACAGCATTCAGCGTATTCTCAAGCCTCGCGGCGTTGCCGTCATGATCGAGGCCGAGCATATGTGCATGGCCATGCGCGGCATCCGCAAGCAAGGTTCGACGACCATCACCACCACATTTACCGGCGAAATGCAGGTTAATGCGGAGGAGCAGGTCCGCTTCATGACCCTGACCCGCAGATAAACGGCTGAGAATGAGCTTCTTTCCCACCCAGCCTTCCGACAAGAAGGCCGTAGAAGAAGGCGCGGCTTTCATGCCGCGCTTCGACGCGTCGGGCCTCATCACCGCTGTCGTTACCGATGTGCGCGACGGCGAATTGCTGATGGTCGCCCATATGAACGAGGAAGCGTTGCGCCTTACGCTTGAAACGGGAATAGCGCATTACTGGTCCCGCTCGCGGGGTACGCTCTGGAAGAAAGGCGAGACGTCGGGCAATCTGCAAAGCGTGGTCGAGTTGCGCACGGATTGCGATCAGGATGCGCTCTGGCTGAAAGTGCGCGTCGCTGGCGACGGACCGACCTGCCATACGGGCCGCCGTTCCTGCTTTTATCGGCAGGTTATCGCCCAGAATGGCGATATTTCCCTGACTGTCGAAGACTCCTGCGATCACGCACACTAACTTCGGTCAAAAGGAAGTGATGGCGCGAATATGAGTCGCGCCATCAATTCGCAGCATTTATTCTTTGGATACCATGTTTCATTAGGCTGAAGCTGTTCCTGCCAGACGGAACCGTCGGAATCGTTTTAGCTGTTTGCCTGTGCATTTCCGGACGGACCGGAAGTGATTCAGGCGGAAACGAAGAGGTGTCTATCGTGATGCTCGCGTGGGGGCAGAAGCGGAAGGCTGCGAATAGCGACCTTGCACCGCCCGCAGAAGAAACCGTTGAGAAGCCTGAAACCAAGCGTGAGCCGCGCCGCATTGCCCTGGCGCTGGGTGGAGGCGCTGCACGCGGCTGGGCGCATATCGGCGTGCTGCGCGCGCTGGACGAAGCCAATATCGATATCGAGATGATCGCCGGAACCTCCATCGGTGCGCTTGTTGGGGGCTGTTATCTGGCTGGAAAGCTGGACGAACTGGAAGAGTTCGCCCGCAGCCTCACCCGGCGACGCATGTTCAACCTTCTCGACATTACTTTTCGCGGTAGCGGATTGTTTGGCGGCATGAAGCTGGACGGACGTCTGCGCGAACATCTGGATGGCTTGCGCATCGAGGAACTGGACCGCCCCTTCGTTGCCATCTGCACCGAATTGCGTACCGGTCACGAAATCTGGCTGTCCTCCGGCCCTCTGGTAGAGGCTATGCGTGCCTCCTACGCCCTGCCTGGCGTTTTCGAGCCAGTGCGCTGGCAAGAGCGCGTGCTGGTTGACGGCGCATTGGTCAACCCGGTGCCTGTATCCGTATGCCGCGCCTATGAGCAGCGCCTCGTTCTGGCGGTCAATCTCCATTATGACCAGTATGGCCGCGCTGCGGTCATCAAACATGCGCAGACCCGGCAGGACAGTCTCATCGACGCGGTTCATGGCGAGAAGGAAACGCGCCTAGGCATAACCGGCGTGATGATGGAAGCCTTCAACATCATTCAGGATCGTATATCGCGCGCTCGCATGGCAGGCGACCCGCCGGACGTCACCCTCATGCCGGTCGTAGGGCAGATCGGGCTTGCCGATTTCCATCGGGCATCCGAGGCAATCGACGCCGGCTATACCGAAACATTAAAACGCCTGGAGGATATCAGGCGGTTGCAGGGTATCGCTGGCTGAGCCTTTCGGCAATCCAAACGAATCCGGATGAATCGGATTCGCCGGATTCGCTTCTTATTGCTCCCCCGAGTTCTTTCTTGGTGCCATACATCCCCTTCAATGAGGTTTTTCGGAAAATTTTCTGATTTGCGGAAGTCTTTGAAAAAGCCCGGAAAATCGGGGTTTTGACCTTGCCGCGCATGATTGGGCATCCGCTTTTTCACATTCTTTTTCAAAAAGATTGCCGGAAGATGCATATGGGGCTTGTGCACCCCAAGGTGATTTGCTAAATGCCCACTCGCCGACGGAGTTCGGCTCCTACCACGGGCGGTCGTGGCGGAATTGGTAGACGCGCAGCGTTGAGGTCGCTGTGGGGCAACCCGTGGAAGTTCGAGTCTTCTCGACCGCACCATTTAACGCAAATTGCCGTTATTTTTCAACAACATCGACGCTTCAGCATCCCTCAGATACACACCCATGTACACGGGAAGACCACAATGGGTTTGCTGTTAAGGTATGTATTTCAGACAAAATTCGGGACATGGCATTACCGCCGAAGGGTTCCCAAAGCGGCACAAGCGTTCATTCCTAAGGGCGAGTTCAAACGCCTGCTGGGTGAGACAAAACGTGAAGCCTTACGAAATTGGCCTCGCGTAAATGCTGAATTTGAACGCCTTGTTTCCCCATCGGACGACAAGACCGATCTCAACACGAACACACCTCCTCAGCCTGAAATCGTTCAGCTGCAAAGCGCTCCCCCCGAAGGCCGCAGTGAACCTGTGCGCGAGCCTATAGAAGAGGTTAGACGCAAGCCTTCAGAACCCACACTGGAGGACGCCAAGCGGCTTTATGTTCAAGAGCGCGTCAAAGGCGATATAAACGAAACTCACAAAGCTGCCCGTATAGGGCGTGTTATGGGTCACCTTCATGCGGTCATCGCGCCCGATTGTCCGTTGTCCAAGCTGACACGCAAGGACGCTAGAGAAGTACGTGATCGGATGCTCGGTGCGCTTGAAATGAAGCCGATAACTGTCAAACGCTATCTGTGCGACGTGAGCGCTATGGTCAATCTCGGTATCCGGGAATTTGATGTTCGGGACGCTGTAAACCCATTTCAAAACTTGCCTATTAAGGCGGACACAACTGCGACAGTTGCAAGGGAAGAACGCGATCCCCTCCCCGCTGATGTTGTCAACGCTATGCGCGAACGGCTGTCGGCAAACGCCGCGTCCGACATATGGAACCTTTGGCAAATCTTGGAGGGGACTGGGTGTCGCCTTGGTGAAATATCCGGGCTTTTGCGGTCGGACGTACACCTGAGAGGACAAATCCCCTATCTTGACCTTGTATTCCATGAGCATAGGCGACTTAAGACAGTTGGATCAATCCGGCGGGTGCCGTTGATTGGCAGCGCCCTGAAAGCCGTTAAGGATGCCCTGAAAGAGTCGGAAGGCAGCACATATTTGTTCCCCCGCTACGGTCGTGTACGTGGTTCGGATAGCGCTTCCGCTGCCCTTATGAAACATCTACGTGTCGTTTCTGAAAACCCTAAACACACTGTTCATTCCCTCCGCCATGGCATGGAAGACAAATTGACCCGTGCGGGTGTATCCGAATTTGACAGAAATCTTGTCCTCGGACATTCGAGTGGTGGCATGAGTGAGCGTTACGGGGGCGCTGAGGTACGCCTAGAAATGGCGCTCGAGGCGCTCAAAAAGGCGATTGCATGAAGGACGACAGCCTTTCTGGATCACTCGCGGAACGACCTAATAGCGCGGAATCATGTTGAAGGGCTTCGAGCCGTGTCGCCAACCAGACCCAGTCAAACAGAAAAAGCCCCGGGAGTTACCCCGAGGCTTTCTTAAGTTTATCGATTGTTGAGCCGTTCTTCATCTTCAGCGGCCTTGAGAAACTCTTTGCGTTTCTCCTCTTGCCGTTTTTTCGTTGCCGCCTCCCTTTCTTTTAGGATGCGAATACCGTCCGGTTTCGCTATCTCCGCCGCGGTCTTATCGTCTAACTTGCGTTCGAAGACCTGACCGAAGTTCGTGAACTGGCGCGAGAAGAAGTCAGATGTTGCCTTGACGTTACGCTTAGCTTTGTCCGGCATGTGAACCACGGGTAGGCCGGACTCGTATTGCAGGACGGCTTGATGGTCTGCGCGTTTTCCGGTTTTTTTCCAGACAGGGGGCTTCCCCTCATCGGCGGTATTCACCCAGATTTCACGGCTCTTGTTGATCCAGACCAAATCTCCGTCCTTGTCTTTCACCTGATACAAGCCCTTGGACATGACGCTCTGATTGAACTGGTTATATGTAGCGTTCGCCTTGGTTTCGGCTTCCCGGTTCGCATTATCCCACGCTCTGAGGTTGCTTAAGGTGAACAGATGCATGTTCCCTTGGTCGTCGGTGAGCGGACTCATCGTGGATTTATCGACAAGGAAGAATCGCCCGTCTTTGTCGCCAGTCTGATAAATCGTTATGTCTGACTTGTTGTAAGCCTTCCCCTTACTGTCTTCGAGAAACGCCTCGACCTGCGCATTAACCGCACCTTGGAAGTCGCTTGGCATATCGGCACGTGTTCCCATGGCTCCTACGTCGATAAGCGTCCCGTTATAATGAATGGCTGAGTTCTGAATTGCCGCCTTGGCAGCGCTAACCGCTTCCTTCCCACTGAGACCAGCCGAAGCGTATTTCTCAGCAAGGTCGACGAGGTGATCCTCAACCATCCCAGAGTTTCCCATCGACGGCCCCCCGAGGCTAAACCATTTGCTTTCCCGAAGTGCGCTGACTTCATTGATGATGGCCTGCCGTTCCTTATAAACCCTAGCTTTTGCGTTAGCTGACGGATTGGTGACCGCATAGGCAAACGAGAGCGCGGCAGTATCGTCACGGCCCAAGACTTCCCGGGAAACGACGAAACCGTCCACAAATTCCTTGTCCTGCCCCTTGAGGTAGGCAGCAGAAAGATTCTTGTTCGTCTTCGCGACTGTGTTGATAAGGTCGAGGCGCTGTATAAGATTCTGCCGTACCTCGGGTGAGGATAAGACTTCAGGCCCTCCCGCCTGCGCAATTCCGTCCACCGCCGCTTTCAGGTCTGGGTCCTGCAATCCCGACAACGCGAGATGCTGCGCCCGTCTTAGGATCGTCTGAGGCGGAGTTTCACCGAGACGTTTTGCTTTGATATCATCCTGTTTGATCCAGTTCCGGATAGCCTCATCCTTCTGTTTCTCGACAGTGTAGACGTTCTCATCGCCAGAATGCGGGTTGGTCTGGACCAGATCACGAAGCCCAAGGAAACCTGTACCTTGCTCAATAGCTTGCGTATTGGCGGAAATAAGGTCGTCCTGCTGGCGTCTGTTCCGTTGCACCTGAAGGGCAATCGACGCCTTTCTATCAAGAAGCAAAGCGCGATCCCTTGTCTGAGGGTTGTCAATATAAGCAGGGAGTGCCCCTCCCGAGCCAAAACGCCCTTGATGGATTGCAGCCAGTACAATTTCTGGATTGCTTTCGATGCGTCGTTCCAGTTCGTCAAGCTGCTCCCGCTCTACGTCCCCGTCATTAAGCAAGAGGGTCCCTCGGCTTCCTGTATCGACAGCCGCCTTGAGAAACTTCGACGCGGCGGCGTGAGGCTCGTCTCCGGCCTTGATGCTGTCATCCAACGTCATCCGGAAATAATCAGCTGCTGCCCCTTGGACCTTCTGTTCCTGAGCTTCTGCCAGCCGCTTGTTGCGGATCGCTACGATATTCGCGGCAATGCTTTGACCGGCACGGGAGTAGGAAGAGACATAGGTTGGCTCATCTGTGCGTCCTGAAGCCTCAAGGCGTTTTGCCAGTTGCTCCCTGACGTAAGCCTCAGGGTCTCCGTTCTCCCAGTCGAAGTTCGTCTGCATTTCTTGCAGCAGGTCGTTCTGGTCAAGCTCTGCTGCCTTGGCACCATCAATACGTCCGATCGCTGCTGCCTGAATACGGTCAGACTTGTCCAGCCCGTGCTTCTCAATGATGTACTGACGCTGAGCCTCCGGGGAGGACTGCATATAGAAACGCTCACGTTCGGCCAACTGGGCCTCGTTGCGTTCCTTGTTTCGATCATTCTCAGAAGCTGCCAGCTGGGGAGCAAGTCCCCCCAGACTGGATGAGAACGACGACAGGGCATGAATGAGCCGTGCCGTGTTCCGATCCTCAGGTATGGCAGCGGGGGCTTCGAACGTGTCCACGGGTCGCGCCTGAGGTTGAAGCTTCAGGTTATTCTTAAAGGTTGGTGTTTGTACGCGGCCTTGCTGTGCCAAGATGTTTCCTTTCAAATGAAAAAACCCCGGCGATTAACCGGGGCCTGTCTGGTTTCTGTTTGTGCTGTTAACGTTAGGGAGCTGTTGCGCCCTAGAAGCCGGAATACTCAGCCAAGAGGCTGTCCACACGGTGGGTTCGTACTGCGTCCTTTATGACGCGATCAGTGTGCGCCATGTCCAACAGGTTGAGGGCGTAAGCCTTTCGCCTGCCCTCCGGCAAATACCCGAAGGTCGTGATTATCGCGTCTGCCATTTTCCGCGATTGTTCCTTCAGATTCTGGTCATACCATCGCCGTCTTAGTTCAACGAACTTGTCACGGTTCTCTTCCCTGTATTTCGCCGCATAAGCTAGTAGTTCTTCACGCTTTTCCTGATACAAGACCTTTGCCTTCGCCAGTATATCCTCTCTATTTTCTGCGTAACGCTTCTTTGAATACTCCTTTCTCTTCTCTGAATATTTACTCCCGTTCTTCTTATGATATTCCCGCATGTATGCCTTACGGGCTGCTGCCGCCTCTTCTGGCGATGCGTATTTTGTGTGATTCCTACGTTCCGTTGTCATGGCATTTCGATGCAGCGGATTTCGAGCAAAGCCTCGGGGTAAGCCTTAAGCGTCATGATGCCGTGCACCTTAAGTGCTGCCGGGGCTTCTACTTCTTTGACCTCAAGGCCCAGCTTCCGGGCATACTTGGCGCACCATTCTTCATACCGGATTAGCTCCGGGTCCTTCATGGCGTTGCCCTGCTCGTCGTCATAGGCACCGGGATACCAATCGTAGCAGGAGAAGAAATAGCCCAGCACTGTGTCGAAGCCCTTAGGGACATTCGGGCTGGAGTATGGATGACGCCCTGATTGAGCCAATTCAATTGCTTCTCGGAGGGGCATTTGAGAATTATGCCAGATGTTCAGGTCGAGGGTTTCTTTGGCTGTTATCTTTGCATGAGCATTCATGGTTATCTCTTACGTCGTTTACATAGGACTTTTTGTTTCGTATAAAGACCTCATAGGCGCTTATTTCGGCCTTGTAAAGAACTTTTTGTCCTATAAAGGAGTCTCGATGGCCTTTCTGCATTTGACTGATGCCCACATGAGGGCAGCCCGGGGGTTGCTAAATTGGAACCAGCAGCGTCTAGCGGATGAAAGCGGACTGGCTGTTTCAACCATCAAGCGTCTTGAGAATGGTGGGATTTCAAAGGCTTCAATCGAGAATATCGAGAAGATTGCGACGGCCCTAGAGCGGGTCGGCATAGAGTTCTTCAACGGAGGGGAACCGGGGGTCCGCCTACGGAGGCCCCCAGTTGCGACTTAATCGGCCACGGTTTAAGCGTTCCCCTCAGTTTCAGGCTTTGGACCACGGGACCACGACAGGCCGACAAACGGAACCTGACGATATTCACCCTTAGGTCCCGCCAGTAGGTCCACCTTTGCCCACGTCCCAAGCTTCCCGTTCTGCGCATAAACGGGAACCCCTCTACGCGTCACCACAGCGATAACATTCGGGTGTAACCCGAGGCGACGTATGAGAAGGCGACACAGCGGGGGCAACGGGTGCCGATCCGGTCGGCTGACGCGGTAGGTATCGCCCTGAACGATGGCTGAGGCTGTGGATTTGCATTCCCAGTTGATTGCAACAATCTGTGGGGAACCGTCTTTAAGCAGTCCGCCTTCGTGGTCGAGCGGTGCCCTTTGGATGGCTGCAAAGAACTGTCTATCGGTCATCCTGATTTCACCGGGTCTGGGCACTACGGGTAACTCCTTTCGTCATAGATAAAGCTCCGGACGGCGGCGCATCTGGTCTTTCACTCTGGCCGCGTGGTGGTGGATGGTTGCCCAGTCTCCTTTCAGAGCAAGGCCCATAAGGACCGGGTGTTCGCTCTCATCGACATGATTCATCCATGTTTCGAAATCCAAGCCGACATCGGCAAGGATGTTGTTGCTGATATGCTGGACATAGCCATCGTAGATCGCGTCAACTTGGCTTGGTTCCAGCTTGGCCCCTTCAGGTAATTCGCCAGTCTGGGCGATGTGATCGACAATGGCCTGCTGCTCTGCCCTGTCGGGGGTATCGGCTTCCCATTTCTGGATTGCATCGCTGTGCGCCTTAAGGACCCGTGCCTGTTTCTCCTCAGGCGTTTCCTGCTCCTGCTCGACCTCCTGCTTCTCATTCATATCTTCAGTTAGCTCATCATCCGGCAGGGGCGGCGCAAAACCGTCCCCGGCCCTCTCACGGGACAATGAGCCTTCTATTTTCCCAAGATGGTGCTACGGGGCATATTGAAGGACGGATCGAAGGTACGCCCCTCAGTCAACACGGCGCTGACAAACTCGGCCTCCGACAGCTGCCCCTTGTGGACCATATCCCGGCCCTGCCCGTAAGTGATTTCCATGCCGCCGCCGATCTTTACAACCATGTCACCGAGTGCCGGAACTGCGGTATACCTGACGGGTTGGCTCTGGAATGACTGGTTGATAAGCGAACGGTCTACAGACGATGCAGTCTGTCGAGCAATCTGGATACGCTGTTCGGCCTCCTTGGCCTCCCGCTGCTCCTTAGCGTGTCGCCATAGGGTTTGCTCATGGATTTCGCCTTCACGGGCAACAGGTCCCCGACGCTTGGCTTCAGCCTCGACGGACAGACGACGCTGCACTTCTTCCATGGTGGTAGGCGCATTACGTGCAAGCTCCGCAAGAGCCTCGGGACCATCCTTCGCTCCACTTGCCATAAAATGGGAATGCTGGTTCAGTTCGTTCATATGCTGTATCTCTTTCTTCGTTCTTCAGGCCGTCACACCGGGACGTGTGAAGCCGTACGCATTGGTTTCGTGCTGTTGTGAGGTAATGGAGTCCCGGGCGCTCAAACGCTCTGGATGACTCGCTGTGTGGCGTTCTATGGCCCTAGGGGGGCGTGGGTTGTGTCGTTCAGCAAAGGCGAAAGCTTCTAGAACCCGGTCAATGCTGAGACTGCTATATCCGTGGTCGAGGTGAAGACGCCGACAGGTCCACTGAACATCCTCAGGTGAACAATTGGCGATCCCCGCTAGGTCATCCCAACCGTAGACCAAGCCACCTTCGAGTAGCCCTGAGAGTGTATCGGCGGTTTCCTGAGGGTGAACGATGGGGACGACACCCGCACTCGTAGCGGTAAAGATGCGCTCTTTAGGTATCATAATACCTCATTGAGGCGACACGTATTCCGTTCATGACATGACTTCTCCTTTCTCAGTCATTTTTCGAGGATTGGACTCCTTGTGTTATGTAATACGGGACCTTGGTCACACATATTAAGGTTTACCCTCGGGTGGATACCTAAGGTTAATCAGAGGAAACCAAAAGGCTTTCCCCTAAAGGGAAGACACCCTACTGATTAATACACATACAAGGAGCGAAGCGACTAATAGTGAAGGGAAATGCTAAGGCATTCCTCATGCAAATTCTAAGATGGACTTAGGCGAATACATGAGGATTTCCTTAGATATGACCCATAAGATTTGATATCCGTCTGAGTACGGAGTATCAATTCACCTTAATTCACCCTAAACAAGGTGTGTCGTCATGTTAGGGCGAGCGAAAGCGAGACCACCAAGGGAACCCTATAGTAATAGCGCAATGGTTGACGCTAAACCCCGCATTTCTGGGCTTTTGGTGCCTTCACGTCGTCAAATCGTGGGCACTGATTGGTTGACGATATTTCCCCGTTGTCAACTTCTCTCCGATCAGCCCAAGACCCGGAAACCTTCCAGTTCGTCAGTCTTGGGGGCGATTCCTTAAGCCTCTTGTGGACAGCCTGCTTAGAACACCCAAGCTGAAGTGCTATCTTGGACAATGATAAGCCACGCCGCTTCAATAACTCAGCTTCGGTTTCCGGTGCATTCGTGGCCTCTAAGTTCCGGACCAGAAGCACCATCCCCTCCGGCAGAATCACGTCCACACGAACGTCAGGACCGCCTTTGATACGCTTCCGGATAACCTTGCCGTACCACTTGCGGATTGCTGTTTGGGTCAGCCTATGGCGTCCGTCCCTATAGACGAGCACCCCGAGCAACGAAAGACGGCGTACAAGGTCCGCTGTGGTGGTTCCTATGGTGTCTGCGAGACGCCCGAATGTAAGCCACCCGGTCACCCATTCTCCTTTGTCATCGCATATTTCCCCGATGACTGGATTGAAGCATTTCCGGGGGGAAAGCTCCTTGCTAGCCGGGGCACCGAAACGCAACTGCGAACGGAACCGATTTTCCAAGAATGCTATAACGTCCTGTTGCCCGAGGGTGCGCTCTGGGCAAACCCGAGGATCAACATTCGCAAAAGCGGCTTTCGTCATTTCAACGAACTCTCTCGATACAACAGGGAGAGGAACGTTCTGTATTTCGAGCATCAACGGGCAGGAGTACGATGGTTAATCGCTACCAGAAATGCATCAGCCTCTTGAGTCCCAATAAGTGGAAGAACTCGACGAAGCCCTGCGGCAGAAATAACCTTCTCTTCTTTTCCGTCTATACGATAAACAGCAATCTCTTCTGGACGAAACATTTTCATAAACGTCCTTTCGTCCATCTTTTTTGCTCTATCCTTACTTCTATTCCTCATGTCTAATTCTCCTTTTCTGTTTCTGTCTGGTTAGATGTCTCTTGAATTTCATCACCAAAGAAGGCCGCTCTTTCCTTCCTTTCTCGCTCTAAGCGCTGCTCTTTGGCTTTCTGTTTGCGTTTCGCCATTTCCACGCCATAGGCGATCAAGCCGGTTGAATGGACAATGCCCCAAAGGTGATCGATTGTTTTGGGTGGTATCTGGCGATAGGATGACCGCTCCATCTTCCCGTTACGCCACTGGTATGATGCCTCACGGGGATTTAGACGCAGAAGCATTCTTACTGTCTGGTAACGAAACCCCTCATCGTACTTCCAGAAGCTCGGGTTTTCCTCGTACCACAAGCCCATGGCGATCAGAGTCACGCCGATGGTGTCCGCGTGTTGTTCCCGGGACAGCGAAAGAATGGCTTGTTGTGCTTCCATCTCGTACCCGGTGAAGGGACGGCCTTTGTTTGCCATTTCCACGAACCGTTGAGCTTCCTTCACGGCTCGCCCCCAGACGTCCTCTAGAACGGCCTTTGCCTTGTCTGGGTGATTGTTGGCGAGGAAATTGCGGACTTCCCTGACGTATGGTTTAAGGTCCGCTTTGGTAACCCCTCGTTGAAGCGGGTGCCCGTGTCGGGTCTTGTTCCGCTTGTGGTTTTCGCAATACGTGCTGTAACCCTTTGCAAAGAAGCCGCACCCCGGGGCTTTACATGGTCTCATTTGTCTCCTTCTGTCTGTAATTGGACTAAGTCCATATCTGTACATAGACCCATCGACACGCACGGATGAACATCCACACGTTGCGGGTCGGTGATTTTGATTTGGCCCATTTTCAATATTCAGTTGTCAAAGAACCCGGCCCTGTGAGCCGCAATTCCGAACCCCTTGGGGGCTGGAACTGGGCAGAAGATGGGACACGGGAACAGAAACGTCAACAAATTTTATCAATGATTTCAATGAGATAAAGGTGTAAGCACAATAATAAACATCCGTTTCGCAATCAACATTATCAATCACTTAGAGGAAAGTTGGTGACAAAAATTGGTTCTATTTCATAGGACCTATAGGGTCATTAGGAGGCGGAAAGGTCGAATAAAGCACATTAATATCAATGACTTATATCAGTTTTGCCTCTTGGTGGATGTTGTGACCAAGCGGTGACAAATCGTTTTGGTTAGTAAAAACAATAATTTAGCCTCTCATCGCTCTCTGAAAAAAAACAATAATAACCACGGATTTTGTGACCAAAGGCACTATTTAAGCGCCCGATAAACCGCTGCACGGCTCACTCCTGTAGCTTTCATGATTTCCGGAACTGATTTGCCGTGCGCTTTCAGTGCCCGTATAGCTGCCTCATCGACCGTCTTAGGGCGTCCTCCGGTGTCGCCCCGGGCCTTGGCCCTAGCGATCCCCTCAAGCTGCCGCTCCTTACGCAAGGCCGTCTCAAACTCAGCCATAGAGGCGAGAATGCCGAACATGAGCTTTCCGGTTCGTGTAGTGGTGTCCAGCGCTGCATCGTCCAGCACTTTGAAACCCACGCCTTTCTTGTCCAGCATCTCTAGGATTTGGTGAAGGTGTGCCGCCGAACGCGCCAGACGGTCAAGCTTGGTGATGATGAGCATGTCCCCTTCACGGACGAACTCAAGAGCCGCCTTCAGTTCCGGCCTGTCCTTGTCCAAGCCCGACTGCTTCTCACTGAATATCTTCTCAGCCCCAGCGGCCTTAAGGCGTTCAATCTGGTTGCTGTGGTCCTGTCCGATGGAACTGACTCGGGCATAAGCGACAATCATCTATCTGTCTCCATATCTCTTAGAGAGTTTGTAGATATACGTTTAGAGACTGTTTTGAGACACGTCAATGGGCCTGTCTATAAAGTTTACTTTTGAGACATTCGGTCCCCTACGTGCTTCACGGTATAGCTTGCCCAAGTGTGGTCAGTACGGTATTGATAAGGCATGGAGCCGCCTCCGATCTATGACCGGCAGCGCCCCCTAGGCTAGAGGAAAAGGGCTGCGGCTGTAATGGCCGTGGTCCACCCCCGCCCATCGCTTGAAGCCTTCGAAAAAGCCCTTCGCATCCCTTGGCTTCTGTCCTACCTTCCGCCTATCGAAATGCTCTGTATGCTCTACGGGCTGCGCAATGCGATGCCACGCAGGAGAAACGGAAGGGGTACCGGGGGGATTGCGAAATTCTCTTATATCCGATGTAGTTCACGGAAATTCTCTATGAACATTTCCGGACGCTTTCATCTCACCTTGATTTCTTTCTCATGATAGGCAAACGTCACATCAAAGGCGGAAGCTCAGGGGGGGCATATGTCCGAAGTTCATTACCACGTTACGGTTGAAAAAGACCACCTACGTAAACTTGCCGCTGCTAAGCCAATCCCTGCGTTAGCCGAACTGATCTGGAACGGCTTGGACGCGGACGCAACTCGCGTCGATATCAACTTCGAAGAAAATGACATATCGAGATCAGCGATTTTAATCACCGACAACGGCCATGGAATTAAGTACAACGAAGTCGAAGGAATATTCACAAAGCTCGGCGGGTCGTGGAAAGCGAACGGAAGACGCTCTAGAAACAAAGATAGGATACTACATGGCAAAGAGGGCAAAGGACGTTTTAAAGCTCTAGCGTTTGGCCGTGCCGCCGACTGGATAAGCGTTTTCCGCGCTGAAGACGGCAAGAAGTATCAATTCACCATCTCAATATTGAGAGACAACATAACAGATGTGCGAGTCTCCAACCCAATAGCCGTTGATGATTTGTTACCGACAGGCGTTCAGGTTCGCATAACAGAGCTGGATCAAGGTTTTCGCTCATTGAACCCAGAGCACTCTGTTCAACCGTTATCGGAAATCTTCGCGCTGTATCTCACCGATTACAAAGATGCATCAATTTACGTCGAGCATCAAATACTCGATCCAGAAAGCTTAATTGCTAGACGCACCCCGATACAGCTCGCCCCGATCAGCGATGGAGATAATGAGTACGAAGCCCAAGTCGAACTAATAGAATGGCACTCGACATCCGAGAGGTGGATTTTTCTTTGTGGTGATGAGGGATTTCCTTTCCACCGTATATCTCCCACGTTTCACACCCCCGGTCATCAGTTCTCAGCGTACTTAAAATCGAATTTCATTAATCGCATCCAAGAACAAGGGCTTATGGACTTTGCGGACATGAACGCACAGCTCCATTCAGCACTCGATGAAGCCACAGATAAAATAAAACAACACTTTAAAGATATCGATACAGAAGTAGCACGAAGCGAAATTGATAGATGGAAAGAGGAGAATGTCTATCCTTATTCCGAGGAACCAAAAACAACCGTTGAGATTGCCGAGCGCAAGATATTTGAAATAGTTGCACTTAATGTAAACCAACAACTTACTGACTTCAATGAGCTAGACCCCCGTAGCAAGGCATTTCAGTTGCGTATGCTTAGGCATGCTATAGAAAGAGGACCAGAGGAACTTCAACACATACTGCGGGAGGTTCTTCAACTTCCTCAACGAAAACAACAAGAGCTATCAAAACTTCTAGAAGAGGCGAGTTTATCCAATATAATCACAGCCTCCCGCCTTGTTAGCGATAGAATGAAGTTTCTAACCGGACTAGAGGCATTAATATTCGAACCAGATACGAAGCGATTACTTAAAGAACGCAGCCAGCTTCACAGAATGATTGCTGACAACAATACATGGATATTTGGCGAACACTTCAACTTAACGGTAAATGATCAATCCTTAAGCGCCGTCCTGAGAAAGCACAAACAAGCCATCGGAGAGGAGGTCGTTATTGATTCGCCGGTGAAACGGATCGACGGAAGGGTTGGAATAGTGGATTTGATGCTTTCAAGGTCGGTTCCTCAAAACCATCCTGACGAAGTGGAACACTTAGTTGTTGAACTTAAGAGGCCGTCCCAGGCCGTGGGGGCTCGCGAAATTACCCAAGTTGAGCAATATGCTTTCACAATTGCCAAGGATGAACGGTTCCGACACTTGAAAACCCGCTGGAGTTTTTGGGTGATTTCTAACGATCTCGACGACTATGCACAGCAGAAGACCCGGCAGAAGAATATGCCGCGAGGCATGGTGCACCAGAATGAGGAAGGGACCATTGAGGTTTGGGTGAAGTCGTGGGCGGAAATTATTGCCGAAAATGTTGGAAGAATGCGGTTTGTGCAAGAGCACCTGCAAGCCAATGTGGATAGAGATCATGCCCTTAGCTACCTCAGAAAGACTTACGAGAAATATTTAAGTAATTTGCCTATCAACAATGAAGACGACGAAAAAGAAAGTGCCGAGGCGGCGCAGTAGCGACACAGTGGCCGAACATGTGACGGGGAGTAGGCTCGCTCGTTAGGCAACCCGACCAATTACCGGGTTGTCTATCTAAGCCTATTGATTGAAGGCTGAATATCAAGGAGCCTGTATAAATCGAAGGAAGGCGTCGCCAACTGCTGTTGATCGTTTAGCCAACAGGGCCGAAGACGATACCATCATGTTTAAACTGCCTTCAAACATTCCTTCTCGTGACAGGTCGCTAATAATGATGTTGAAGACATTATTATCGATTTCTGCTTCTGGTATTTCAGCGCGTATGACGTGCATTTGTGCGCCCATCATATGTTTTGCCTTGGAAACACAAGAGTCATACCCCCCGGGATTACTTAACACTTCCAAGACGCGTACGTGTTTCTCGGTAAAATAATCGATACACGACATAAAGCGCCCACGTAGGGCATCATCTACTGTGAAGTTCACCGCAGCGTTAAGCACAGTATTTTTCAAGGCTTCACGTTTGAACGCCTTGTGGGTTTTCATGGATGCTTCTGTAGCTTCGTACACAGCACTCAGAAAATCTTCATTATCGCCCAACGCTGAAGGATCAAAGCCGTCAAAGCGCTCCTGTAGCTCCTTCAGGCCCTGCCCAACAGAAATAAGCCACTTAACCCGCCTCTCTTGGAGGGGGTCTCCTGCAAGTTTACCAGCCCCTAGTTGAAGCAGATACCCAAATCCCGGAATTACGAGATCACCCAGCCCCAAGCCGAGCTTCGCTGCGTGGTATCCAAAGCTCCTGCCATCAGAAAGCGGAAACTCATCAATTTTTGAAATGTCGGTCACGACCACCCCCACTGAAATATGTGTCAAGGATAGAACACTTTAAATATCGCGCAAGAGCGTAGGATGTTTTCAAGTCGGGCCATAAGCCTCCTTAAGCGCCCCCCGCTGTTGCTCGTGGTCGTGCCTCTATATTGCTGTATGCAAGTCCGAAATCTGTCCAACGCATACCTTGGCAGGTGGCTCGTGGCCTGTTACCGATGTATCGGGCGGTACACAATGCAGGCCGCATGAGGTACACAATCAGTCGTATCTCGAATGCTGCTCATTAATGCCACTGTCGGCGCTCATGGGCTGACTTCAAATAAAACAAGGGTCGAGGCAACAAGCTTTGGCTAAGGTGAGTTGTTCAGGTGGTACTCTAGGAAACGCTGAAAACGTACTGATTTTGTTGAATGCATATGGGGCTTGTGCACCCCAAGGTGATTTGCTAAATGCCCACTCGCCGACGGGGTTCGGCTCCTACCACGGGCGGTCGTGGCGGAATTGGTAGACGCGCAGCGTTGAGGTCGCTGTGGGGCAACCCGTGGAAGTTCGAGTCTTCTCGACCGCACCATCTTCTCTCAAGAACAATTTAAAACTCCTTCCCCGCAAGGGGTTAAAGCTATTTCTTGATTAGAGACATTCACTTCTCATCAATGCAAGACAAGCAAAAACGCGCCCTTCATCGAAGAGCGCGCCGATAGAAAGTCGTTTTTCCGTTTAGCTTTTGCCGATTTCCGACAGGATCGCATCGCTGTGCTCTCCAAGCTTTGGCGAGCGCCTGTCGAGCTTCAGTTCGGCATCGGAGAAGCGAATGGGCGTCCGCAAGCCGGGAACCCCTTGCGGGTCGATCTTCATCGCCCTTGCCTCAAATTGCAGGTCTGCGAACACATCGGCGACCGTATTGATCGGGCCGGCGGGCACGCCGATTCTCGCAAGTTCTGCCAGAAGATCGTCGCGCTTCCACGTCCGCGTCTTTTCTTCCAGAAGGGCCGTCAATTCAGCGCGGTTGGCGACACGCGCCGAATTGCTGGTGAAACGCTCGTCCGCCGCGAGATCGCCAATGCCGAGCAATGAAGTCAGCTTGCCGAATTGTCCGTCATTGCCGCAGGCGATGATGAAATAGCCGTCGGAAACCGGCAATGTCTGATAGGGCGCGATGTTCGGATGCGCATTGCCCATGCGCTTCGGCGATATGCCTGACGCCAGATAGTTCATCGCCTGATTGGCAAGCACTGCCGACATGCAGTCGAACAGCGCCATATCGATATGCTGGCCGGTGCCGATGCGCTCACGCATGATGAGCGCGGACTGGATCGCAATCACGCTATAAAGCCCGGTAAAAATGTCGGCAAAGGCCACGCCGATCTTCTGCGGCTCGCCTTCGGGATCGCCGGTGAGGTCCATGATGCCGCCCATGCCCTGGATCATGAAATCATAGCCTGCGCGCTCCGCGTAAGGTCCGGTGTGGCCGAAACCGGTAATCGAGCAATAGATCAGGCGTGGGTTGATGGCCTTCAGGCTCTCGTAATCGAGGCCGTATTTGTCGAGCCCGCCGAGCTTGAAGTTTTCGATAACGACATCTGCCTCTGCCACCAGCTGGCGCACCAGTTCCCGGCCCTCGTCGGTGCGGAAATCCGCTGTAATCGAGCGCTTGCCGCGATTGCAGGCGTGGAAATAGGCAGCGGACTGTTCGCCTTCCACGTCGATGAAGGGCGGTCCCCATTTACGCGTATCGTCGCCTTCGGGGCTTTCCACCTTGATAACGTCAGCTCCAAGATCGGAAAGCGTCTGCCCTACCCATGGCCCGGCGAGAATGCGCGCCAGTTCTACCACCTTGAGACCGTCAAGCGGTGTATTCTGCATGATGTAACCTTTGTAAAAAAGCCCGCCCGCGAACTGCGAACGGGCCCGAATGGAAGGCTTGGCGATCCAGCGATCAGAAGAAAGCCTGAATGCCGGTCTGGGCGCGGCCCAGGATCAGCGCATGAACGTCGTGCGTGCCTTCATAGGTGTTCACCGTTTCCAGATTCTGCGCGTGGCGCATGACGTGGTATTCGATCTGGATGCCGTTGCCGCCATGCATGTCGCGGGCCTGGCGCGCAATATCGAGCGCCTTGCCGCAATTGTTGCGCTTGACGATGGAAATCATTTCCGGCGCCATCTTGCCTTCATCGAACAGTCGACCGACGCGCAGCGAAGCCTGAAGGCCGAGCGCGATTTCGGTCTGCATGTCTGCCAGCTTTTTCTGGTAAAGCTGCGTGCCGGCCAGCGGCTTGTTGAACTGCTTGCGGTCAAGGCCGTACTGACGCGCACGGAACCAGCAATCTTCCGCAGCGCCAAGCACGCCCCAGGAAATGCCGTAACGGGCGCGATTGAGGCAGCCGAACGGGCCCTTGAGGCCGGAGACATTCGGCAGAAGCGCATCTTCCGAGACCTCGACACCGTCCATGACGATTTCGCCGGTGATCGAGGCGCGCAGCGAAAGCTTGCCGCCGATCTTCGGCGCGGAAAGGCCCTTCATGCCCTTTTCGAGCACAAAGCCGCGAATAGCGTTGTCGTGCGCAGCAGATTTTGCCCAGACGACGAACACGTCGGCGATCGGCGAGTTCGAGATCCACATCTTCGAGCCCGTGAGGCGATAGCCCCCGTCGATCTTTTCGGCGCGGGTCTTCATGCCTGCCGGGTCGGAACCGGCATCAGGCTCGGTCAGGCCGAAGCAGCCGATCAGCTCGCCGGAGACAAGGCCCGGAAGATATTTCTTGCGCTGTTCGTCCGAGCCATAGGCATAGATCGGATACATCACGAGTGACGACTGCACGCTCATCATCGAACGATAACCGGAATCGACACGCTCGACCTCGCGCGCCACCAGACCATAGGCAACATAGCCCGCATTGGCCGCGCCATACTCTTCAGGAAGCGTCACGCCCAGAAGACCGGCCTGCCCCATCAGGCGGAACAGCTCCGGATCGGTCGTCTCGTCCAGATAAGCCTTTTCAACGCGAGGCAGCAGAACATCCGTCGCGAAAGCCTTGGCCGAGTCGCGGATCATGCGCTCGTCTTCGGTCAGCTGGTCATCCAGCAGAAACGGGTCTTCCCAGCTAAAAGCCGCACGTGACATCAGTGTATTCTCCTCAATGAAAATTTGCAGGAAATATGAACCGTGCCTCGGTTCGGCGCAATCGACGTTTACTCATCGATCTATTCCATTTAGTAATGGATCATGACCTCAATATCACGCCGCCTGCTTCCTTCCACCAGTGCGCTTGCCGCTTTCGATGCGGTTGCGCGGCATGAAAGCTTTTCGGCTGCGGCCGAGGAACTGTCGCTGACGCAAGGCGCGGTGAGCCGGCAGATTGCAACGCTTGAAGAACAACTCGGGACGGCACTGTTCGACCGCACCAGCCGCCATGTGGTGTTGTCGGATGCCGGACGCGCCTATCTCAAGGCCGTGGGTCCGGCGCTCGCGTCGATCCGCGCGGCCTCGCTGCAAGTCATGTCGCGGATGCGCGGCACCACGCTCAATCTCGCTTTCCTTCCCACATTCGGGACACGCTGGCTGATACCGCGCATTCCGCGTTTCGTGGCGAAATATCCCGATATCATCCTCAATTTCGCGACCCGTATCGGCCAGTTCGATTTTGATCGCGAAGGATTGGATGCGGCGATCCATATTGGCCAGCCGGACTGGCCCAATGCCGACAGCGTGTTCCTGATGGATGAAACGGTGGCGCCCGTATGCAGCCCCGCATTTCTTCAACGGAACCCGGTTCATGCGCCGAGCGATCTTCTGCCGCTTCCTTTGTTCAATATGGCCTCGCGCCCCGGCGCGTGGGATCACTGGTTCAAGAGCCTCGACATGGCTGCGCCGGTGTCTCCGGGCATGCGCTTCGAGCAGTTTTCCAATGTCTCGCAGGCCTGCATTGCCGGTCTCGGCGTTGCGCTGATGCCGCTTTTCCTCATTCGCGCCGAGATTGAAAGCGGACAGCTTGTCGTTGCCTGTCCGCACACGGTCAAAAGCCCGAGCAGCTATTACTTTGTGACGCCGAAAGCTCGTTCGAGCACTCCGGCGGTATCGGCTTTTCGAGACTGGCTGCTGGCGGAAATCAAAAGCGAGCGGTCAGGCGATTGAGCGGCTTGCAATCTCGTATGAATGCAGGCGCTTCTTGTGGTCATGGATCATGCCGGTCAGCATCAGCTCATCGGCACCGGTGCTTTCAGCAAAGGCCTTGATGCCCTTCGCCACAGTTTCCGGCCCGCCGACCACGCGGCATGACAGCATCTGGCGGACGAGCGCCTGTGCTGCCGGATCGAGGCGTTCCGCATAGCCCTCAACTGGCGCCGGAAGCTTGCCGGGGCGACCGCTGCGCAAATTGACGAAAGCCTGTAGCTGCGAGGTGAAAAGATAGTTCGCCTCTTCCTCGGTGTCGGCAGCAATCACATTGAGACCCAGCATCACGTAAGGCTTCTGCATATATTCTGACGGTTCAAACCGCTCGCGATAAAGCGCGACGGCGCGTTCCATCTCCGCAGGCGCAAAGTGCGATGCGAATGCGTATGGCAGGCCAAGCATGGCGGCAAGCTGCGCGCCAAACAGGCTGGAGCCAAGAATCCAGACCGGCACGTCCAGCCCCTCGCCCGGCACTGCGCGCACGCGCTGTGCCGGTTCAGCCGGTTTGAAATAGTTCAGCAACTCGACCACATCCTGCGGAAAGGCGTTTGCATCGCTGTCGAGATTGCGACGCAGCGCATGGGCGGTGATCTGGTCGGTGCCCGGCGCGCGCCCAAGCCCAAGGTCAATACGGCCCGGAAACAGGGAGGCCAGCGTGCCGAACTGTTCCGCAATCACCAAAGGTGAATGATTGGGCAGCATGACGCCGCCCGCGCCGACGCGGATTGTGGAGGTGCCGTTGGCGACGTAACCAATGACCACGGATGTCGCAGCGCTGGCGATGCCCGGCATATTGTGGTGCTCGGCGAGCCAGTAACGGTGGAAGCCGAGCCGTTCGGCATGTTGCGCAAGTTCCAGCGTGTTGCGCAGCGACTGCGCTGCATCGCTACCTTCGGGAACGGGCGAAAGATCAAGAACGGACAAAGGTATCATACTGGCTCATATGGGTTGGAACGCCGCATTCGCAACGTCAGCAGAACAAAAAAGGGCGACCTATTTCTAGGCCGCCCTTTGTCGTTGGTTCAACGCAAGTTTCAGTGATGTGGCGCGGGGGCCGGTTCGCCGCCCTCGTCGGACGAGGCGACATACTCGCCTTCCACATCCTTCTTCGCGATGAAGGTGTAGAACATCGGCACCACGAACAGCGTGAAGATGGTGCCGATCACGATGCCGGTGAAGATCACCAGACCCATCGAGTAACGCGCGGCTGCACCCGCACCCGTGGCGATGATGAGCGGCACAACGCCGAGCGCCATGGCTGCCGTGGTCATCAGGATCGGACGCAGACGGGTTTCAGCCGCAACGATGATCGCGTCCCGGCGCGAAAGACCATGCAGGCGGCGCTGCTGATTGGCGAATTCCACCATCAGAATGCCGTGCTTGGTAATCAGCCCGACAAGGGTGATGAGACCAACCTGCGTATAGATGTTGAGCGTGCCGAGACCGATATTCAGGGGCACGATTGCGCCGAAGATCGACAGCGGAACCGACATCATGATGATGAACGGATCGCGGAAGCTTTCAAACTGCGCCGCAAGCACCAGATAGATCACGATCACCGCGAGGCCGAAGGCGATCAGGATCGTGTTGCCCTGCTCCACTTCCAGACGCGACTGGCCGGAATAATCCAGGAAGAAGCCTTCCGGCATCTTGGACTTGGCCAGATCAACCAGTGTTTGCAGGCCCTGCCCGGTGGTGACGCCCGGCAGAGGCAGCGCCGAAATCGTTGCCGAATTCAACTGATTGAACTGTTCGATAGCCGCAGGCGAAGCGTTCTGGCTGATCGTGATGACCGAAGAGAGCGGGATCATCGAGCCGGAAACACTGCGCACATAGAAGTCGCCCAGCTTTTCCGGGTTCGAACGATAGCTGTCCGGCACCTGCGTGATGATGTCATAGCTGTTCGAATCGCGGTCGAACTTCGCGACGGATGCACCACCGGTCAGGAGACCCAGTGTCGAACCGATATCGCTGATCTGCACGCCCAGCGTCGCTGCCCGGTCACGGTCGATGGTGATCGTGATCTGCGGTGCATTGAAGGACAGCGAGTTCTGCACGATGATGAACTGGCCGGAAGCCTGCGCCTCGTTCTTGATTTCCTCGGCAAGCTCGAAAACCTGATCGGCCGGGCCGGTCGATTGCAGAGCAATGGAGATCGGCAGACCGCCGCCCGTTCCCGGCAGGGATGGAGGCGCGAAGATGAAGGCTTCAACGCCTGCGACCTTGGAGATCCGCGCGGTCAGGTCTTCCTGAATCTGCTTCTGCGAACGGGTACGTTCGTTCCAGTCGTTCAGCACCCACAGCGCGATACCTGATGTCGTGCCGCCATCCATGCCGACGATCTGGAAGCGGGTCTTCAGTTCAGGAAGATCCTTGGTCAGTTCGTCGATCTGTTCGGCGTAGAGGTTGGTATAGGCCGAGGTGGCATATTGCGGAGCCTGGAACATCGAGAACAGCGCGCCGGAATCTTCTTCCGGTGCCAGTTCGCTCGATGTGTTCATGAACAGGAAGCCCGTCAGGCCCATCAGCGCTATGACGATCATCAGCGTGATGCCGCGATAGTTGAGCGAGTTGGAAACGCGGCGGTGATACCACTTCTCGAAACGCGAGAAGGTCCGGTCAATGAACATCTGGAACCGGGTCTGGTCGCCGTGCTTGAGCATGCGTGCGCACATCATCGGCGAAATGGTCAAGGCCGCCACACCGGAAATGATAACCGCGCCAGCCAGCGTGAAGGCGAATTCGCGGAACAGAGCGCCCGTCAGTCCACCTGTAAAGCCCAGCGGTGCAAACACCGCCGCCAGCGTGATCGTCATGGCGATGATCGAGCCGGTGATTTCCTTCATGCCCTTGAACGCGGCATCCATGGGCCGTAGGCCCTCCTCGATATGCCGGTGAATGTTCTCCAGAACCACGATGGCGTCATCGACCACAAGACCGATGGCGAGAACCATGGCAAGCAGCGACAGGAGATTGATCGAGAATCCGAGCACATAAAGGAAGAAGCACACACCGATCAGCGAAATCGGAATCGTGACGATCGGAATGAGAACCGAACGGAACGAACCGAGGAAGACGATGATGACCAGAATGACGATGGCCACAGCTTCGCCAATGGTCGTGAAGACCTCCTTGATGGATGAACTGATCTGTTCGGTCGCGTCGTAAACCAGAACGAGCGACATGCCTTCCGGCAGCGACGCCTGGATGGACGGCAGCTCCTTACGGACGGCAGCGGCCATATCGATCGGATTTGCCGCCGGTGTCGGAAAGACGCCGAGGAACGTACCAGCCGAGCCGTTGAACGAAACGATGGTGTCCGTGCTTTTCGCTGCCAGTTCGACCCGCGCCACATCGCGCAGACGAACCACGTCGTCACCGGAAGCCTTGATAGGCATCGCGCCGAAGGCTTCCGGGGTCTGCAAGGTCGATTTCAGCGTGATCGAAGACGCGACATATTCATTCTTCGTCGTGCCCGGCGCCGACAGGAAATTGGAGGCATTGATCGCCGCCAGAACCTCCGGAGCCGTGATCTGGCGGGCCGCAAGCTGGATCGGATCGAGCCAGACGCGCATCGAATAGACCTGGCCGCCCAGAATTTCAGCCTTTGCAACGCCCTGAATTGTGGACATGCGCGGCTGGATGACGCGCTCCAGATACTCGGTGATCTGTTCGCTCGTCATGTTCGGGTTCTGCGCCGCCAGATACATGGTGGCGAAGTTCTGACCCGTACCCTTGACGATAACCGGATCGTCGGATTCGTCCGGCAGGTCGCCGCGAACCTGATTGACCTTGGCGATGACTTCCGTCAGCGCCGCATCCGGATTTGCGCCGAGCTTCATCTGCACGGTCACAGTGCTCGAAGACGGACGGCTTGAGGACGTCACATAGTCGATGTTTTCGGTCGTCGCGACGGCTTCGGCGATCGGCGCGGTGATGAAGCCCTGAATGAGATCGGCGCTCGCACCGGCATAGGTGGTCGTTACCGTAATGACGGTTTCGTCGACCTTCGGATATTCGCGCACCGTCAGCTGCGCGATACCTTGAAGGCCCAACAGAATGATCATGAGGGCGACCACCGTGGCAAGCACGGGGCGCCGGATGAAGATATCGGAAAAGCTCATCTTGATCGCCTATTGCTTGCCAGCCGGCTGGTTGGCCGGAATCGGGTTGACGGTGTTATCGATTTTCACCGGAACACCGGGCGAAAGCCGGTTCTGACCTGCCGTGATGATGATGTCGCCAGCCTTGAGGCCGCTCGTCACTTCAACAAGACCGGAATAACGGCGTCCAAGCTTGATGAAGACCTGCTGCGCAACCTGCTTTTCGCCGTTTTCCGGCTTGGCATCGGCTGCGGGAGCCTTGGCGGCATTGTCGCCTTCGGCAGCCTTCGCACCTTCCTGCTTCTGTTCGGGACGGACAGCATAGACATAGTCGCCGTAAAGGCTGGAGATGATCGTGGTCTGCGGAAGAGCAATGACATTGTTTTCTTCCGGCAGCTCGACGCGAACCTGAACGAACTGTCCCGGCGTCAGCTTGTGATCCGGATTCTGGACTTCGGCACGCACGGAAACGAGACGGGTCGCGGGATCGATCTTCGGATCGATACCGACAATCTTGCCGGTAAAGTCGAGCGCGTCTGCGCTCGAGCCGACCTTGACGGTCTGTCCGAGCTTGATTGATGTCACGGACTGTTCGGGAACCGTGAAGTCGATACGCATCACGTCCGTGTTCTGCAGCGTGGCGATGACCGTGCCAGGCGTCAGATACTGGCCGAGATCGACCTTGGAGATGCCGATGACGCCAGAGAACGGCGCCTTGACGGACTTCTGGGCCAGCGTCGCACGCATTTTTTCAACGCGAGCGCTTGCTGCATCGGCAGCCGAAGCGGTTGTGTCGACGTTCGAAACAGCGCCAACACCGCGTGTGCGCAGCGTATCGGCACGCTTCAGGTTCTGCCGGGCAAGAACAGCTTCAGCTTCGGCGGCAGCGAGGTCGGCCTTCTGAATGCTGTCTTCCATCTGAAGCAGCAGGTCGCCTTCCTTGACTTCCTGATTGGCCTTGAAGTTGATCTTCTGCACCACGCCGTCCAGCTGCACGGTCAGGTCGACACCATTAAGCGCATTGGCCGTGCCAATCGCTTCGATGCCCGGCCTCCACACGCCCGGCTCCACCGTGACAGTCGAAACCGTCTGGGCGGGCTGCTGCATGTTGGCGAAAAAGTCCTTGATCGCCTGTGATCGGAACAGGTTAAAGCCTACGAGGCCTCCAACGACGATCACGAGGAATATTATTGCCAGTATAAGGCGCTTGATCATTGCGGATGCACTCCAGATGGCTCCCTGATCGATCAGGGTTGGGGGATTGGCCGCGGCGCCTTCTTTCGCATTCACGCAAAGGTCGCGCGTATTTTACTTGAATGAAAGTGGCGAATAACTGTACCGTCCAGACGGTATTGTCAACACTCGAACTGTCAGGAGACACCAGTAAGTTGCCAACTAAAAAGAAAGTCTCGTCGCGCGAACGTATTTTGCGCGCTGCTATCGAGCTTGCCCGTGAGATCGGCCCTGCTCACCTCTCTCTCGATGCCGTAGCAGCCCGTGCGGGGCTTTCAAAAGGCGGATTGCTTTATACTTTTCCGACCAAGGCCAAACTGCTCGAAGCGGTGGTCGAAGAATATATGAAAGAACATGAACGCGCCATGGAGGTTCAGGAAACGCTTCAGAAAGGCGACAAAAACCGGGTGGCGCGGGCTTTTCTGGATGTTTACCGGGTGCAAGCCGATGACGAGCCGCCAGCTTGCGGCGTTCTTGCCGCGCTTGCCGAGGACCCCGGCTTCATGGTGCCGGTCCGGCAATACCACCGGGCTTTTCTCGACCGCATGATCAAGGATACTACCGACTCGGATACGGCCCTGATTGTCTTTCTGGCCGTCGCCGGTCTGGAATGCTCCAAATTGATGGAATGTGAAATTCTGGACGATGAAGAGCAACGCGCCGTACTCTGTCGTCTGGAGAACATGCTGACCGAAAGCTGACAGCACGTCCTTTCTCTTCCAAATTCGCGAATCAGAGCGGGGGCAAGTCGCCCCTCGCCCATCCTTCCGAGGTTTCGGCGGCGAAATCGGTGAAGCGGCCGTCAGCGATTGCTGCGCGGATACCCTTCATCAAATATTGATAGTAGGCAAGGTTGTTCCAGGTAAGCAGCATTGCGCCGAGCGCTTCCCCGGATTTCACCAGATGATGCAGATAGGCGCGGCTGTAGTCGCGCGATGCCGGGCAATCCGATTCCGGATCGAGCGGGCGATGGTCGTCCGCATGGCGCGCATTGCGCAAGTTGACCTTGCCGAAGCGCGTGAATGCCAGACCGTGACGCCCTGCCCGCGTCGGCATAACGCAATCGAACATGTCTATGCCACGGGCGACCGACTTGAGGATATCGTCCGGCGTGCCGACGCCCATCAGATAGCGCGGCTTTTCCGATGGCAGGATCGGGCAGACGACTTCCAGCATGTCGAGCATGACCTGCTGCGGTTCGCCGACCGCAAGGCCGCCCACAGAATAGCCCTTGAGGTCCATGGCCTTCAGCGCTTCCGCCGATTTTTCGCGCAGGCGTGCCACGTCGCCGCCCTGGACGATGCCGAACATCGCCTTGCCCGGCTGATTGCCGAAAGCGACCTTGCAGCGTTCGGCCCAGCGCAGCGACAATTCCATTGCCCGCTCGGTGTTCTTTTCCGGCGAAGGCAGTGCCACGCATTCATCGAGCTGCATCTGAATGTCGCTATCGAGCAATCCCTGAATCTCGATGGATCGCTCCGGCGTCATTTCATAAGGCTTGCCGTCGATATGCGAGCGGAATGTGACACCGTTTTCGTCGAGCTTGCGCAGTTGCGCGAGCGACATGACTTGAAAACCACCGGAATCGGTGAGGATCGGGCCTTTCCAGCCGCCGAACTCATGCAGGCCGCCAAGACGCGCCACGCGTTCGGCACCGGGCCGCAGCATCAGATGATAGGTATTGCCAAGGATAATGTCCGCACCAAGCTCTTTCACCTGGTCCATATACATGGCCTTGACCGTGCCAGCCGTGCCGACCGGCATGAAGGCAGGCGTGCGCACGACGCCGCGCGGCATGGAAATTTCACCCTGACGAGCAGCGCCGTCTGTCGCCAGCACCTTGAATTCGAAGTTTTCGGTTGTCATGCGCTGTCTTTAGCTTTGTCGGCCCGCTCTAGCAAGCTGCCGTCACCATAGGAATAGAAGCGATAGCCGTTGCTGATGGCGTGGTCGTAGGCGGCGCGCATCGTCTCAAGTCCGCTGAAAGCCGAAACCAGCATGAACAGCGTCGAGCGCGGGAGGTGGAAATTGGTCATCAGCAGATCGACTGCACGGAACTTATAGCCGGGGGTTATGAAAATATCGGTCGCACCGGACCATGGACGGATGATGCCGTCCTCGCCAGCCGCACTCTCTATCAGGCGCAGCGACGTCGTGCCGACGCAGACAATCCTGCCGCCTCGCGCGTGCACGGCGTTGAGCGCATCGGCAGTGCGTTGCGACACATGGCCGATTTCCGAATGCATCTTGTGATCGGCCGTGTCGTCGGCCTTGACGGGCAGGAAAGTCCCCGCCCCCACATGCAGCGTCACGAAATGTTCTTCAACGCCCTTGGCCTTGATCTTTTCCAGAAGCTCCGGCGTGAAATGCAAACCGGCGGTTGGGGCCGCGACCGCGCCTTCTTCGCGCGCATAGACTGTCTGGTAGTCCTTGCGGTCGCGCTCATCTTCGGCGCGCTTGGATGCGATGTAAGGCGGTAGCGGAATGTGCCCGACCGAGGCAATCGCCTCATCCAGCATGGCGCCGGAAAGATCGAACACCAGAAGCGCCTCTCCCGCATCGCCCTTTTCCGCCACGGTGGCATCGAGCGTGCCGAGAAAGCAGCTTGATCCCGAATGGCCGAAACGGATGCGGTCGCCCTCTTTCACGCGCTTGGCTGGACGCAGGAATGCCTTCCAACGGTCAGGGCCGGTGCGCATATGCAGCGTGGCGCTGACTTGCGAAATATTGCCCTCGCGTTCGCGCATGCCTTCAAGCTGTGCGGGAATGACCTTTGTGTCGTTGAACACGAGCGCATCGCCCGGTTGCAGCAGATCAGGCAATTCGAATACCTGTCGATCCTCGAATGGCTGACCGGGACGGACACGCAACAACTTGGCGTGGTCACGCGGCTCAACCGGGCGCAGAGCGATGCTCTCTTCCGGCAAATCGAAATCAAAAAGATCAACACGCATGGAGAACCTCAAGAGCATTTCCAGCAAAAGTGCGAAGTGCCTACGCGAGGAAATCAGTTCACTGGACTGATTTCTGATCCCGCTTCGATGCGTAGGACAATGCGCTAAACGAATCACGGCCCCGGCATGAACCGGAGCCGTAATTTCTCATTGGAACAGGCAGGATCAGATGTCGGCAGCGATACGCGCCGTCACGATCTGGTCCGGATCGGCAACAGGTTCGCCGCGCTTGATCTTGTCGACATTGTCCATGCCTTCGATGACCTGACCCCAGACGCTGTACTGGCGGTCGAGCCACGGAGCATCGGCAAAGCAGATGAAGAACTGCGAGTTGGCCGAATTCGGGTTGGCGGAACGCGCCATCGAAGCCGTGCCGCGCTTGTGCGGCGTGTTGGAGAATTCGGCCTTCAGGTCCGGCTTGTCCGAACCGCCCATGCCAGCGCGCGAGCCGTTGAAATGAGCGCCGCCCGTCTTGCCGAACTTCACATCGCCGGTCTGTGCCATGAAGCCGTCGATCACGCGGTGAAACACCACGCCATCATATGCGCCTTCGCGAGCCAGTTCCTTGATGCGCGCCACATGATCCGGCGCGAGATCCGGATAGAGTTCCAGAACGACATTGCCCTTGGTGGTTTCGAGAACGAGCGTGTTTTCAGGGTCTTTGTAAGCCATTGGGCCTCTCCTTGCATTTACTTTTTGGCGGCCTGAAGCGTGGCCTTGATGATCTTGTCCGGGTTTGTCACGGCGCCATTATCGGCTTCGCTGCCCTTCTTTATCTTGTCGACGACATCCATGCCGCTGACAACCTTGCCGACCACCGTATACTGGCCGTTGAGGAAGGAGCCGTCCGCAAACATGATGAAGAATTGCGAGTTGGCCGAGTTCGGGTTCTGGCTGCGGGCCATGCCGACCGTGCCGCGCACGAAGGGTTCCTTCGAGAATTCTGCCGGAATATCCGGATAGTCCGAGCCGCCGGTGCCGACGCGTGAAGCATCGAAGTTCTTGTCCATGTTGCCGAATTTCACATCGCCGGTCTGGGCCATGAAGCCCGGAATGACGCGATGGAAAGCAACGCCGTTATAAGCGCCTTCACCGACCAGCTTTTCGATCTGGGCAACGTGTTTCGGGGCAAGATCGGGACGAAGCTGGATGGCCACGTCGCCGTCTTTCAGCTTGAGAACCACGGTGTTTTCGGCATTGGCTGCAGAAGCCGTCTGGACTGCACCTTGTGACAGCGCGAAGAAAGCGGCAGCAGCAAACGCTGAGCGAATGAAAGACATGATCGAAAAACTCCCTGTGGTCAGGATTTGAATTTGGCGTTCAAGGCGGCAGAGACAGCCGCAGGAACGAAAGGTTTTATATCTCCGCCCATGGAGGCAATCTGGCGAACCAATGTGGCGGTAATCGTGCGAACAGCCGGGTCCGCCGGGAGAAACACGGTCTGCAATTCCGGCGCCATGGTGCCGTTCATGCCTGCCATCTGCATTTCATAGTCGAGATCGGTGCCATCGCGCAAACCGCGCACCATCAATTGAGCGCCGTGCTGGCGCGCCGCATCGATAACCAGCCCGTCGAAGGAAATGACGGAAACCCGGTCCGCATCCTTGCCCAGAACAGACTTGCAGCTTTCGCCGATGAGCGCCACGCGCTCCTCGAAGGTGAAGAGAGGCTTTTTGCCGGGGTGAACGCCAATCGCGACAATGACCTCATCGGCAAGGCGCAGGGCACCTTTGAGGACATCCATATGGCCGTTCGTCACCGGGTCGAAGGAACCCGCATAAATCGCGATTGTCATTTCTTCCAGCTAGCCTTTTCTGACGGTATTTTCAACAAGAACCACAGCGCTAAGAAAACAGAAACCATGAAAACAGATGAACGCGATATGAACCGCGATTTCACGACAAGTTCACAACCGATTTACCAAGATGGGCGCAAGTTCGGTGCAACCTTTTCGCTTCTGAAGCGTATGTATGTCGAAAGGATAACACGATGATGATCTTTCTTCTGGCATTATCCATGATGGTCGCGATGGCTGCCTCGGCAATCATACTGCTTCTCGAAGAGAACGAAGCCAAGCGCCAGCGCGTGCGTCAGGTCGCATTCGATATCAACAGCCTGCGCAACATGCGCTCGCGCTGAGTATTAACGGTCGAGTTCGCGCTCAAGCGTTGGAGCTCGCTGTCAAAGAGTTTCGGTGATCGCCAATTCCTCCAGTCTTGGCATCTGAAAAAGGCCGATGGTTCCCGCCATCGGCCTTTTTCATTGTTCAGAATAAAGAGCCGTGCTCCTTGTTATTCTTCGGTGCCGCCCGACGGTGCTGCGCTTTCGGAAGCAGCTTCACCCTCGGTGCCGTTTTCTTCGTCGCTATCCGTTTCGGATATACGCTCGACCGAAACGACCTTCTCGCCGTCTGCGGTGTTGAAGATCGTGACGCCCTTGGTGGAACGCCCGGCAATGCGGATACCGTCAACCGGCACGCGGATAAGCTGTCCGCCATCGGAAACAAGCAGGATCTGATCGCTCGCCTCGACCGGGAACAGGGCGACTAGCTTGCCGATCTCGTCGGTCTTCGACGTATCGGTGGCACGGATGCCCTTGCCGCCACGGCCCGAAACGCGGAACTCGTAGGAAGAGGAGCGTTTGCCGTAACCATATTCGCTGACGGTCAGCACGGTCTGCTCGCGTGCTTTCAGTTCCTGATAGCGCTCTTCGGAAAGCTCGGCGTCCGTACCGACTTCCTCGCCAACCACCACGATATCATCCGCGTCATCCGCGCCCTGCGCGCGACGTTCGGCAATCGAACGCTTGAGATAGGCCGAGCGCTCAGCGGCGTCGGCATCGACGTGATGCAGGATCGCCATGGAGATGACCTTGTCGCCATCCGCCAGATTGATGCCGCGCACGCCGATGGAGTTGCGGCCTGCGAAGACGCGCACATCGGTCACGGGGAAGCGGATGCACTGGCCACCGGCGCAGGTCAGAAGCACGTCGTCGAATTCCGTGCAGGTATCGACCGAGAGGATCTCATCGCCCTCGTCTTCGAGCTTCATCGCAATCTTGCCGTTGCGGTTGACCTGAACGAAGTCCGACAGCTTGTTGCGGCGAACCGTACCGCGCGTCGTGGAGAACATGACGTCGAGGTTTGCCCAGCTATCTTCGTCTTCCGGCAGCGGCATGATGGTGGTGATGCGCTCGCCCTGCTGCAATGGCAGCATGTTGATGAGCGCCTTGCCACGCGACTGCGGCGTGCCAACCGGCAGGCGCCAGACTTTCTCCTTGTAGACAATGCCCCGCGAGGAGAAGAACAGAACAGGCGTGTGCGTGTTTGCCACGAACAGGCGTGTGACGAAATCCTCGTCCTTCGTCGCCATGCCGGAGCGGCCCTTGCCGCCGCGGCGCTGCGCACGATAGGTCGTCAGCGGCACGCGCTTGATGTAGCCTGCATGGCTGACGGTTACGACCATATCCTCACGGGCGATCAGGTCTTCGTCATCCATTTCGGCGCCGCCGAAACCGATTTCGGTGCGACGTGGCGTTGCGAACTCGTCGCGAACCGCAATCATCTCTTCCTTGACGATATTCATCACGCGCAGGCGCGAACCGAGAATGTCGAGATAGTCGCGGATTTCCTCGCCGATCTTGTTCAGCTCGTCCGCCACCTCGTCGCGGCCGAGCGCGGTCAGGCGCTGCAAACGCAGATCGAGAATGGCGCGCGCTTGTTCCTCGGAGAGATTGTAGGTGTTGTCGTCGTTCAGCGTGTGGCGCGGATCGTCGATCAGACGGATCAGCGGCGCGACATCGGCTGCGGGCCAACGGCGTTCCATCAACTGCTCGCGAGCAGTCGTCGGATCGGGCGCGCGGCGAATGAGCGCGATCACCTCATCGATATTGGCGACAGCAATCGCAAGACCGACCAACACATGCGCGCGGTCGCGCGCCTTGTTGAGCAGGAACTTGGTGCGGCGCGTCACGACTTCCTCGCGGAAGACGACGAAGGCGCGCAGCATGTCCAGCAGGTTGAGCTGTTCCGGCTTGCCGCCGTTCAGCGCCACCATGTTGCAGCCGAACGAGGTCTGCAGCGGCGTGTAGCGGTAAAGCTGGTTCAGCACCACATCGGCAACGGCGTCGCGCTTGAGTTCCACCACGACGCGATAGCCTTCGCGGTCAGATTCATCGCGCAGGTCGGAGATGCCCTCGATACGCTTGTCGCGCACCAGCTCGGCCATCTTCTCGATCATCGAAGCCTTGTTCACCTGATAAGGGATCTCGGTGATGACGATGGCTTCACGGTCGCCGCGCATCGGCTCGATGGTGGCGCGTCCGCGCATGACCACAGAACCGCGCCCGGTCGTGTAGGCGGAATTGATGCCGGCGCGTCCGAGGATGATGCCGCCGGTCGGGAAATCCGGCCCCGGAATGATTTCCATCAGTTCCGACAGTTCAATGGCCGGATTGTCGATTAGCGCAACGCAGCCGTCGATGACTTCACCCAGATTGTGTGGCGGAATGTTGGTCGCCATGCCGACCGCAATGCCGCCCGAACCGTTGACGAGCAGGTTCGGAAAGCGCGCAGGCATGACAACCGGCTCTTTCTCGCGGCCGTCATAATTGTCCTGAAAATCGACCGTATCCTTGTCGATGTCCGACAGGATGGTTTCGGAAAGCTTTTCCAGACGGCATTCGGTGTAACGCATCGCCGCCGGGGGATCGCCGTCGATGGAGCCGAAATTGCCCTGGCCGTCGACCAGCGGATCGCGCATGGAAAAATCCTGCGCCATGCGCACGAGGGCGTCATAGATGGAAGCGTCGCCATGCGGGTGATACTTACCCATCACTTCACCGACAACACCCGCCGACTTGCGGTACGGGCGGTTATAGGCAAGGCTCATCTCGTTCATGGCGTGGAGAATGCGGCGATGCACGGGCTTCAGGCCGTCGCGCACATCGGGCAGCGCACGGCTCACGATAACGCTCATGGCGTAATCGAGATAGGAGCGCTGCATCTCCTCGATAATGGAAATCGGTTCGATACCGCTAGGGCCGCCGTTTGGGCCACCATTCATATCGTCGGAACCGGGTGGAGGCGTTTGATCTGACACTATTCAGATTTCTTTCTCAACAGAATCGATAAAGTCACTTTATAACGGAAACCAGCAAAAAACGCCAATTTCACGACCTTTTCGGCAAGCTATTTCCGCACGTTAATTCAATGACTTAAAAGATATTCACATAAAGATTGGGCAAGCATGTTGCCCGACCTCGCGCTTTGCATCGACCATGTGCTCGTGATCGTCTACAATCCATGTATCCGATCGAGCATAACATGCCAACAGGAAGGGCGCGTGCAGCATGGGGTTCTACGACACGGTTTTCAGCGCCTTCGTCACCCTGCTTGTTACGATCGATCCGCCCGGACTGGCGCCGTTGTTCCTGGCGCTGACGCCGGGGATGGAGCGGCATCATCGAGGACAGGTGGCGCTTCGCGCCTCTATCATCGGTTTTATCGTGATGGCGCTCTTTGCCATTGCAGGCGCGCAGATACTCGGCATGTTCGGCATTACCATCGGCGCATTCCGCGTCGCGGGTGGCCTTCTCCTGTTCTGGATCGCCTTCGAAATGATTTTCGAGAAGCGGACGGAGCGCAAGGAAAAGAGCGCCGAGGTTGCCATCACCAAGGACCATATCCGCAACATAGCCGCCTTCCCGCTCGCCATTCCGCTGATTGCCGGTCCGGGCGCGATTTCGGCTATTGTGCTCACCTCAAATTCGTTCGAAGGCGTGGGGCCGAAAGCGGCCCTTCTCGGCGTCATCTTCGTCTGCCTGTTCATCACCTATCTTGTGCTGCTGCTGGCAGAGCGCGTCGACCGGTTCCTTGGCGAAACCGGCCGTTCAATCCTGACCCGCCTTCTCGGCGTCATTCTGGCGGCGCTTGCCGTGCAGTTCGTGGCCGATGGCGTCAAGACGCTTATCACCGGTTAGGCGGATTTCTGCGCCTTCTTGCCGATCATGGCGTGGCGAAGCTTTGACGAGAACCAGTCGATCACGGCAACGGCAATCAGGATCATGATGATCAGGAACGAAACGTCCTGAAGATTCAAAACCTTGATCTGCTCGGCCAGATGCGCGCCGATGCCGCCTGCGCCGACAATGCCGATGATCGTCGCCGAACGGGTATTCGACTCGAAGAAATAAAGCACCTGACTGCCGATCAGCGGCAGAACCTGCGGCAGCACTCCGAAGCGATAGCCATGCAGCCTGCCGCCACCCGATGAGACCACGCCTTCGACCGGCTTCTTGTCGGCGCCCTCAATGGCTTCCGAGAACAGCTTGCCGAATGCGCCGAAATCAGAACAGGCAATGGCTAGAATGCCGGCGAACGGTCCAAGCCCTACCACCGAAACCCAGATCAGCGCCCAGATCAGCGTGTCCACGCCGCGAATGGTGTCGAGGAAGCGGCGAATGCCGAAATGCACGAACACATTGGGAATGATGTTCTTCGCGGCCAGAAAGCCGAACGGGAAGGCAAGGATCGCGGCCAGCAAGGTACCGAGATAGGCAATCGCCAGCGTTTCCATCATCGACCACAGATAAAGGCTGAAACGCCCGCCGGAGGATGGAGGCATCATCATCAAGGCGAAATCGCCAAGACGACCGAGTCCGTTCAGAATGCGCAGCAGCGAAAAATCGAGCCAGTAAAAGGCGAACCAGACTGAAGCGATAAGCGCTACGGTTAAAATCGCCAGATTGCGCCATGTGCGGCCATTGCCGAACAGATCGGCATATTCGGCCCTCAGTTCCTTTTCGTGCGCCTGTGCCTCACGGGAGAGACTTTGTGCTACATCAGTCATGGTAATCTCCCAGTCTAGAGCATTTCCTGTTTTGATTGAATCATTGGAAATGCTCTATCTGTTTGTTTTTATCGCATGTCTTTGACCCGAAACCGGTTCCCACTTCCGGGAGACATGCTCTAGCCAATACGGCCAAGAAGCGCGTGGCGAACCCGCTGTGTGACGAGATCGATGACGAAGATCGTCACGATGATAAGAAGCAGGATGGCGCTGACATCGCTGTAATAGAACTGGCGGATCGAGGTGAGCAGTTCCTGCCCGATGCCGCCCGCCCCCACAAATCCCATGACGGAAGCGCCGCGCACGTTGATTTCAAAGCGCAGCAGGCCATAGGAAGCAAAATTCGCGGCCACTTGCGGCAGCACGGCAAAGCGGATGACCTGCAGGCCGGAACCGCCGGATGCGCGAATGCCTTCCACCGGCCGCATGTCGATATTCTCGACGACTTCGGAGAACAGCTTGCCCAGCGCGCCTGTCGTGTGCAGCATCAGCGCCAGCACACCGGCCATCGGCCCAAGACCGAAGGCGATGACGAAAAGCAGCGCGAAGACGATTTCCGGGACGGTGCGCAACAATTCCAGTCCGCGACGGACGATGAAGCGCACCGTGGAATTGGGGGCCATGTTGGATGAAGCCGCGAATGAGGCAGCGAAAGCAACGACAGCGCCGATCAATGTCGCCAGATAGGCAATCAGCAGCGTCTCGAACAGCATCTTGAGCCAGCCGCCAAGGTTCCAGTACCAGGCGGCGAGATCGCCCCAGAAATTGGCAATGGTCAGATCCGGCAGAATGCGGCCGAGATAGCTTGTGAAGCGAAATAGATTTTCGACCAATGTGCCGGGCCGAACATCGGCAACGACGGAGGCAGCAATGGCGACAAGGACAAGCGCAAGGAGAAGCGCGATACCATAGAGCCGCCGTTTACCGACTTCCCTGTGATAATCGGCAAGCAGGCTCTTTGCACCACTGCCGTCGAGTGAGGATACCGTCATGCGAGATTCCCTAACAAAAGTGCCCGAAGCTTTTGCGGCTTCGGGCACTTTGATTGTTCTACGGATCAGGACTTGCGAGCCTTGTCGTTGAACTTGAGCATTTCGATGATCGGCTCGTAGTCCTTGGCTTCGGTGGCTACGAATTCCTGATCCTTGCCGTCGGAAAGAGCATCAAAGCCAGCCTTGTCCTTCTTCGGCATGTCGAGGAAAGCCTGTTTGATGTCGGCCTTCAGCTGGTCCGGCAGGGTGCTGAGAACGGCGAACGGGCCCTCAGGAAGGAAGTCCGACTTGAAGATGATGCGGAAGTCGTCCTTCGTCAGTTCCTTGCCGTTGGCATCCTTCAGAACGCCGCGGCTGACCATGCGGGTCAGGTTGGAATCGTTTTCCGAATTCCAGGAGTTGGCAGCGGCATCGGCGGTGCCCTGCGCCAGAGCGAGAACTGCGTTTTCATGGCTGCCAGCGAAGAAGTTCTTACCGAAGAACGTATCGACGCTATAGCCTTCGCGGTTGAGGAAGAAGCGCGGCGCATTGTTGCCCGAAGTCGAGTTCGGATCGACGAGAGCAATGGTCTTGCCCTTCAGGTCGTCCATCTTCTGGTACGGGCTGTCGGCGCGAACATAAACGACCGAATAATAGCCGTTGACGCCGGTATCGTGACGCTGGTTGACGAGCGGCGTGGTTTCGACGCCGGTCATGACGGCGCGGGCGTAGGACGCCGGGCCATAGAATGCGATCTGGATGTTACCGGCGCGCTGGCCTTCGATAACGGCTGCATAGTCGTTGGCGACGCGCAGCGTTACCTTGGTGCCGAGTTCCTTGCCGAGATAGGCGGCGAGCGGCGCATAGCGGTCGGACGTGGTCGAGGCGTTTTCCGCCGGGATCACGCCCAGAACGATTTCCGGGTAGTCCTTGCTCCAGTCAGCAGCCTGGGCGTTGAAGGTCATCGTAGCGGTGAGCGCGACAGCCGCCAGAAAGGTTCTGCGGTTAAGCATGAGTATCTCCTGTTAATCCCCGATTGGAGTGTATTTTTCCGACGTTCAGAGCGGGATGCCTTGAAGTTGAAATGTCATCTCGCTTTGAGTTCGTTTGAGCATGATTTATCCGAAAACCGGTTCCCACTTTTCGGAATCATGCCCTAGGCGGAAAGCTGGCGCAGAACGGCTTCAGCCGACTGCGGAACTGGCATTGGCAACGGATCGTCCTGCTGCTCATCGGCATCGATGACGTCAGCGGCTTCCATGCCGTAAAGGTCGCGAGCCGCCATTTCGGTCAGCATCGACGGCGTGCCCCGGAAGACGATCTTGCCGGCAGACATGCCGACCAGACGGTCGCAATAGCTGCGCGCAATATCGAGCGAGTGCAGATTGCAGAGAACCGTGATGCCGTATTCGCGATTGATGCGGCGCAAGGCGTCCATGACGCTGCGGGTGTTGCGCGGATCAAGCGATGCAATCGGCTCGTCTGCGAGAATGATGCGCGGCTGCTGCACAAGCGCACGGGCAATCGCCACGCGCTGCTGCTGGCCACCCGAAAGCTCGTCGGCGCGGTGCGCCGCAAGATGCGCAATGTCGAACTGCTGCAAGGCGGAAAGAGCGATCAGGCGTTCCTCGTCGCTCCAGATGCGCAGGAGCGACTTCGGCGTCGAAACATAGTTCAGGCGCCCCATCAGCACATTCGTCAGAACATCGAGGCGATCAACCAGATTGAAATGCTGGAAAATCATCGCGCATTGCGCGCGCCAGTCGCGCAGCGCCGAGCCCTTCAGGCCCGTAACGTCGCGACCGTCCCAGTGAATGGTCCCCTCTGAAGGCTCGACGAGACGATTGATCATGCGCAGAAGCGTCGATTTGCCCGCGCCCGAGCGCCCGATAATTCCCACAAACGTGCCCGGCTCGATTTCAAGGTCCACCCCCGAAACCGCTACCTTGTCATTATAGCGGCGCGTTATGTTTTTCAGTTGAAGCATGAATTCTTCTCCATTCATGCTCATTCTGAATTGCTACCATGACACTGCAATGAAAGCATAATGACGTTTGTGTAAATTTACACGCCACTATAGAAAATCTAATCAAGCGATTGTTTTAACGCTGATTTCTTGCAGATGGTGCAGGAACGCTTTTGTGGATAGGTCGACTTCGCCGGAATTGTCTATTGTGACAACATCTCCCGCACCGTCATCGAAGCTGACTTCACGCGCAAGTCGCGCCGCGATTTCCTCGCGGCTTTCGCGACCGCGCGATGCGAGCCGTTCCGCCAGAACTTCCGGTCGGGCCGTTATCACCACTACCGAACGCGAGGCATAGAGCCTGCGGATATCGCTCAAGACCCGGCGCGAAACATTGGCGATAACCACCGTTCCATCCGCGATTTCCCCCTCCAGCGATTTCGGCAATCCATAGCTCAAGCCATGCGCCTGCCAATGCAGGGCGAATGCACCCTCGCCCGCCGATTTCGCAAACGCCGCTTCGTCCAGACTGTCGTGATCTTCCGTTCCCGGCATTTGCGGGCGGGTGATGGTGCGACGCACGAAGTGAAAACGCGTGTCGCCCGCAAGAGCCACACGCGCCGCATCCATGATCGTATCCTTGCCGGCCCCGCTGGGGCCGACAACGGCGACGAAACAGCCTTTCGGCCTGTTGGGTTGCATCTGCATCAAAGCACCCGTTCGCCTTCGCGCCACACCGTGCGGACAACCGGAATTGCGCCTTTCGGACGGACACGGACCAGATCCGCACGCTTGCCGATGGCAATCTCACCGCGGTCGTCCATGGCCATGGCATCGGCAGGATTCTTTGTCACAAGGCGGATGGCATCGGGAAGCGCAATCGGTCGCTCGCCGGAAGCCAGACCGAAAGCCGACTGAATGAGACTGAATGGAATATAATCCGACGACAGGATATCGAGGCTGCCATTGTCCACCAGATCGCGCGCGGCAATATTGCCTGAATGCGAGCCGCCGCGAACGATGTTCGGCGCGCCCATCAGGATCGAAAGGCCAGCGCCTTTCGACGCGTTGGCTGCTTCCATCGTGGTGGGGAACTCTGCGATCCGCACGCCATGGTCGAGCGATTCATCGACATGGGCACTGGTTGCATCGTCATGGCTTGCCAGAACGATGCCGCGCGTTGCCGCCAGCTCGGCGATGGCGCGCCGGTGTCTGGCGGAATAGGCGTCCGAATCCGCCATGCGCTTCTCACAATGCACCCGGAACTCCTCATCCGTGAGCTTCATCTTGCGCATGTAATAGGTGCGATAGGTCTCAAGATCAACGAATTGCCGCTGTCCCGGTGCGTGATCCATCAAGGATGCGAGTTTTACGCGGTCGTCATCCGCGAACAGCTCGAATGTCTCGAGGCAATCGGCAGAGGAAACTTCACAGCGCAGATGCAGGAAATGGTCGGCACGCAGGCGATTTTCGCGCACGCCGCTTTCAATCGCGTCTGCAAGCATACGCATATCCTCGCCGACGAAATCGCGGTCATAGTCGGAGCCGACGCGCATCGCGTCGAATACCGTGGTGATGCCCGATGCCGCCACTTGCGCGTCATGCGCCTGTACCGCTGCATCGACATTCCAGCGCACTTTCGGGCGCGGCGCATAGTGGCTTTCAAGCTGGTCGGTGTGCAGCTCGATCAGGCCCGGAATGACGTAATCGCCATCCATGTCATCGCCGCCATTGCTGTTGCCCTGATCGATGGCCGCGATCTTGCCGTCACGGATCAGGATGGAACCGGAAACAATCTCGTCAGCGAGCACGATCCGCGCGTTTTTCAGAACGATTTCATTAGCCATTGGATAGCTCTTTCATGACCGCATTTGTGTTGGCAGCTGTTTCATATTTCGAGAGGAAGGCTTCGATATCGAGCGCGCGGAAATCATCGAGCGCCTGGCGCAGACGATCATGGCCCCAGTCCCACCAGGCCAGACGGTCAAGACGATTGCCGGTTGCAGCGTCGAACCGTTCGCGGATGAGGCGTGCAGGCACGCCGCCCACGATCGTATAAGGCGCTACGTCCTTGCTCACCACGGCTCCGGCACCGACAACCGCACCATTGCCGACCGTCACCCCCGGCAAAATGGTGGAGCCATGACCGAGCCAAGTGTCGTGGCCGATCTTCACCGCATTGCCGCGACGCCACTCGAAAAACTCCGTCTCATCCTTTTCTTCCGGCCAGTAATCACCGGCGCGGTAGGTGAAATGATGCAGTGTCGGACGCCATGTCGGATGGTTGGTGGCGTTGATGCGCACGTGGCTGGCAATATTGGAAAAATTGCCGATCTCCGCACACCAGATTTCGCAGTCGACGCCAAGATAAGAGTAATCTCCCAGCACGGTTTCCGAGACGCGGCTGCGCTCGCCAATCTCGGTATAGCGCCCGAGTGTGCTGCCGCTGACAATGGCCGTTTCGTGAACCAGCGGTTCCACCGAGAGCTTGGTCATGCCGCCGCCCTCGGAGAGAAAGCCGTTACATCGATGATCCGGTCCGCAACGACCGAGCGCACGTCTTCATCGTGGAAGATGCCGAGCATGGCGACGCCCTGCTCCTTCTTGGTCTTGATGAGATCGACCACGACCGCGCGGTTCTTCGCGTCGAGCGAGGCTGTCGGCTCGTCGAGCAGCAATACCGGATGATCGGTGATGAAACCGCGCGCGATATTCACGCGCTGCTGTTCGCCGCCGGAAAAGGTCGCAGGCGGCAAGGCCCACAGCCTTTCCGGCAGATTGAGCTGCGCCAGAAGTTCGCGGGCGCGGTTCAGCGCCGCTTCCCGATCAACGCCACGCGCAACGAGCGGTTCGGCAACCACATCGATTGCCGCAACACGCGGCAGCGTGCGCAAGAACTGGCTGACATAGCCAATCGTATCGCGTCGCACGGCCAGCACCTCACGCGGATCGGCTGTGGCAAGGTCTACCGTGCGGTCTTCATGACGGATCAGGATCGAGCCGCCATTGACCGCGTAATTGCCATAGACCATCTTCAGGATCGAGCTTTTGCCCGCGCCTGAAGGTCCGCCAAGCACGGCGCATTCACCGGCGCGGAGTTCAAAATTGACGCCGCGCACGACCGGAAGTTCGATGCCGCCCTGCAAATGCATGACGAAGGTTTTCGTCACATCGGTGACGGCAAGCGGGGCTGATGTTTGCAACATAGGCATTTTTCACCTCACGCATGAAGTTCGGCTAATTTAGGAACAACATGCAATAAACATCTGTTTTAATTTACTAAACTTGCAGGATCGATGACACCAGCAGTTGCGTGTAAGGCGCCTGTGGGTCGTCGAGCACGCGGTCGGTCAGGCCCTGCTCGACAATATGGCCGTCTTTCATGACCATGATGCGATGGGACAGAAGACGCGCCACGGCGAGATCGTGGGTAACGATGATCACCGAAAGGCCGAGATCGCTGACAAGACCGCGCAGAAGGTCGAGGAGACGCGCCTGCACCGACACATCAAGGCCGCCGGTCGGTTCGTCCATGAAGACAAGCCGCGGAGCGGTCACCAGATTGCGAGCAATCTGCAAGCGCTGGCGCATACCGCCTGAAAAGGCGCGTGGCTGATCATCAATGCGGTCAGAGGCGATTTCGACACGTCCGAGCCATTCGGTGGCCGTGTTGCGAATATTGCCATAGTGACGTTCACCCACCGCCATCAGACGCTCGCCGACATTGGCGCCGGCTGAAACCGTCATGCGCAATCCGTCCGCCGGGTTTTGGTGCACGAAACCCCAGTCCGTCCGCATCAGGAAGCGGCGTTCCGCCTCGCCAATCTTGTAAAGATCGCGAAATTCACCGTCGCGCATCCGGTATTCAACCGTGCCGGAGGTCGGTTCCAGACGGGTGGCCAGACTGTTCAGCAGCGTCGTCTTGCCGGAACCGGATTCCCCCACGATTGCCAGCACTTCGCCTGGCCACAGATTGAAGGAAATATCCGCGCAGCCACGGCGATTGCCATAGAATTTCGACAGGCTGTTCACTCTCAGTAGAGGTTGCTCGCTCATTGCGCGGCCTCCTTGTTTGCTGCCAGATGACCAAAATGGCCGTTGGCCTGACGGTCCTCACAAAAATCGGTGTCGGAACAGACGAACATCGAGCCACCGCGATCATCCAGCACGACTTCATCGAGATAGACGCCCTTCGCCCCGCAAAGCGCGCAGGGTTCCTTGAACTTCTGCACCTCGAACGGATGATCCTCGAAATCGAGGCTCACAACATCCGTATAGGGCGGCACGGCATAGATGCGCTTTTCGCGACCGGCACCGAAAAGCTGCAAGGCGGGAGACATATGCATTTTCGGATTATCGAATTTCGGCGTCGGCGAAGGCGCCATCACATAGCGCCCCTCGATCATCACCGGATAATCATAGGTCTTGGCGATATGGCCGTGCCGCGCAATGTCTTCGTAAAGCTTCACGTGCATGAGGCCATATTCGGCGAGCGCATGCATCTTGCGGGTTTCGGTTTCACGCGGCTCCAGAAAACGCAGCGGTTCCGGGATCGGCACCTGATAGACGATCACCTGCCCTTCGGTCAGCGGATATTCCGGAATGCGGTGACGGGTCTGGATGATCGTCGCCTCGCCCGTATGGGTGGTGACGGCAACATTGGCGGTTTTCTGGAAGAAAGCCCGGATGGAGACAGCATTGGTGGTGTCGTCGGCACCCTGGTCGATGACTTTCAGCACGTCATCCGGCCCGATGATCGAGGCCGTCACCTGCACGCCGCCGGTGCCCCAGCCATAAGGCATCGGCATTTCACGGCTGGCAAACGGCACCTGATAGCCGGGGATCGCGATGGCCTTCAGAATGGCGCGGCGGATCATCCTTTTGGTCTGTTCGTCCAGATAGGCAAAATTGTAATTGGCCAGATCGCTCATTCTGCGGCCTCCTTTGCCAAACTTTCGGTGTCGGTGTTTGCTTGCTCATATTCCGCACGCATACGGCGGATGAGGTCGAGTTCGGCTTGAAAATCCACGTAGTGCGGCAGTTTCAGATGTTCGACGAAGCCGGTGGACTGCACATTGTCGGAATGGGAAATGACAAATTCCTCATCCTGCGCGGGAGCGGTCACATCCGTATCGAATTCGCGCACGCGCAGCGCACGGTCGCAGAGCGACATGGACATGGCCTTGCGCTCGCTCTGGCCGAACACCAGCCCATAGCCGCGCGTAAACTGCGGCGGCTGCTTGGCCGAACCCTTGAACTGGTTGACCATCTGGCACTCGGTCAGTTGCACGCGACCGAGCGAGACGGCAAAGCCAAGCTCGGGCACGTCGAACTCGACTTCCACTTCGCCGATGCGGATTTCGCCAACAAAGGGATGCGTGTTGCCATAGCCGCGCTGGGTGGAATAGCCGAGCGCCAGCAGAAAGCCCTCGTCGCCCCGCGCCAATGCCTGCAAGCGCAGGTCGCGCTCCATCGGAAATGTCCACGGTTCGCGGGTCAGGTCGCCCGGCTCGTGCCCTTCCGGCAGCGAGCCATCATCTTCGATCATGCCGTTGACGCCGAGAATATCGGTCACGCGCGGCGTTTCTTCCGGCTCCGCAGGGCGCAGTTCCGGTTCTGGCACCGTCACATCGCCTGCCAGATCGGGATCAAGCAGCCGGTGCGTATAATCGAAGGTGGGCCCCAGAAGCTGGCCGCCCGGCAGATCCTTATAGGTTGCAGAAATGCGGCGCTCGATCAGCATTTGCGCGGTTTCCATCGGGCGCGAATAGCCGAAGCGCGGCAAGGTGGTGCGATAGGCGCGCACCAGAAAGATCGCCTCGATCAGATCGCCGCGCGACTGGCGCACGGCCAATGCCGCCAGTTCACGGTCATAGAGCGAGCCTTCGGCCATGACGCGATCTACCGCCAGCGCAAGCTGCTCCGCAATCTGGTCGAGGCGAAGTGCTGGCACCGAACGGTCGCCACGGCGACGGTCATCGAGAAGACGGTGGGCATTGCGGATGGCTGTTTCGCCACCCTTTACAGCAACATACATTTTCAGCCCTCCAGAGCGGAAATCCGGGTTGTGCGGGGAAGTGCTGCAACAGCGCCGTCGCAGACCAGAACAAGATCAACGCCGAGTGGATATTGCGCCCCGTTCTCGCGCCATTGCCGGATGAAATCCTGCGGCAGTCCATCGACATGCAGCTTGCGCTCGCCATCGATGCCGGGGCCTTTCAGCAAAAGCCCCTGCCCGCTATTCAGCGACGCGACAGCCAGCACAACGGTTGTGGAACGATCGGGAAATTCCGGCTCGCCCTGCGAGAACTCCGCCAGCGGCGGCAGCAGCGATACGTCGCTGGCAAGCGCGAATTGCGCGGCATCGGCATTTTCGACACGCGGCGCGCCGGTGTGGAAAGTAAGCCAGGCGGTTGCATTTTCATTGGCCGCTATCGCCGCATCGCACCAGACTGTCGCATCATGGTCGAGCAGGGTTGCCGCGATAACACCCAGTTCCGGCGTCAAGGGCTGCGGCGGCGTGGCAGCTACGGCCAGCGAATAGATGCGGCCGGGATTGGCCATAGCGTGCATGATGGCATGAAAAACCGACTGCGCATCCGTCACCGGATTAGCCAGACCGCCTTCAAATGCTGAAGAAGAAGGAAGCATCAATTGTCTCCCCGAACCATTGTAAAGAAATCGACCTTGGTGGCGGCGGCTTCGCCGCGCCGTGTGGCATCAGCCTCGTCAAGCCGTGTGCGCAAAACATTCAGAACTTGCGTTTCCACCGCATCGCGGCGGCTTTCATCGAGCCAAAGCGCATCGAAAAGAGCGGCAAGGCGCGCCTTTTCCTGATCGCGGCCAAGCGCATAAGAGTGGCCGACCGAACCGTTGGAAAGCCGCACCGTGGCGCGGGTCACTGTTGCCTCACCAACATTGAAGGGAGCGCCGCCGCCGCCGATGCGGCCGCGCAGCATCACGAGGCCGGTTTCCGGCCCGCGCAAAACCTCGAATTCCGGCTTGTCGGACCACGCCTGCCACAAGGCTTGCAATTCTTCGCCGCTTGCCCGCGCAAGGATCGCCATGCTCGCCCGCCGTGCGGCTTGAACCGGATCCGGCACGACGTTCGGTGCCTTTCCGCTTTCTGTGGTGGAACCGGGTCCGCTTCCCTTCGTACTTTGCTCCGTACCGTGCATGAGCTTCCCTGCCCTCAAATCCTGTTGACGCCATCCTGCAAATTGTCTAGTTATATAGACAACTATACAATACCAGAATGAATACACCCTGCCAATGACAGGACGATGACAGTTGATGACAAAGGCGCTGATGAAAAAGAGCGGGCGAATTGAGAGAAACAGCGGCGTGGCGATCTGGCGGCAGATTGCCGATGAGATACGCGGCGACATCATGGCGGGCAAGCTTCAGGCTGGCGCGCGTATGCCTGCCGAGATGGAGCTGGCCGAGCGGTTCGGGGTCAATCGCCATACGGTGCGCAGCGCCATCGCGGCGCTGACGCAGGAAGGCGTGCTGCGAGCCGAGCAAGGACGCGGCACTTTCGTTGCCAACGCAAAACGCCTCACCTATCAGATCGGGCGCCGCACCCGCATTTCTCAGTCGCTCGCCTCGCAGGTGCGGGAAATGCAGGGAATTCTGCTGGCATCGGGCACGGAAGCCGCAACCCGGGAAATCGCAGAGGCGCTTGAACTGCACGCCGGCGACGAAGTGATCCGCCTTGAAACGATGCACAACGCCGATGGCTACCCGATTTCGATAGCGACTCACTGGATCGATGCGGCGCGCTTTCCTTCCTTTGCACAGGATTATGCGAAAAGCGGCTCGATAACGGCGGCATTCAAGGCTGCCGGGATTGGCGATTATCTGCGAAAGTCAACCATCATATCGGCCCGTCATGCTGGTCCGGAAGATCTCAGAAATCTGAAATTATCACCCGGCGCCATCGTCGTGACAGCGCGCGCGGTGAACGTCGATACGGGTGGAAAGCCGATCCAATATTCCCTCTCCCGTTTTTCGGCTGATCGGATGGAATTCTCTATCGAGAATGACGAGAACAGTTAAGAATCATGATTCCTCCACGCATCGACTACAGCGGAAAGTTTCAATGACCATTACGATCTATCATAACCCCGGATGCGGCACCTCGCGCAATACGCTGGCGATGATCCGCGCCAGCGGCGAAGAGCCGGTCATCGTGGAATATATCCAAAATCCACCCAGCCGCGAACGTCTGCTCGGTTTGCTTGCGGCGATGAACCTGACGCCGCGTGAACTGCTGCGCGAAAAGGGTACGCCCTATGGCGAGCTTGGCCTGTCCGATCCGAAATGGACCGACGATGAATTGGTCGACTTCATGATCGCCCATCCGATCCTGATCAACCGGCCGATCGTCGAAACACCACGCGGCACAAGGCTTTGCCGCCCCTCCGAACTGGTTCTGCCGCTCCTGGAAAATCCGGTTGCCTCCTTCACCAAAGAAGATGGCGAGCAGGTTTCATCTGCGGGCAAGGCGGGCTGACAGGGCTTGCAAAGCCGCAGGCCGACCCCACGCATTCAGCCGCTTTGAGTATGTGCATCCAAGAGATAAGGCGCTGAAAAACAGCGCCTTATCGTATTTTTCTAATAGAATGGATGATGCCGGCTCTCAGAACGGGATTTCGTCGTCCAGATCACGCGAGAAACCGCCGCCGCTGCCGCCCGAAGATGGACCGGACGAGCCGAAATCACCGCCGCCGGAGTAATCCGACATCTGGTTGCGGTTGCCGCCTCCGCCGAACGAACGGCCCTCACCGCCGCCTTCGCCGCGGCTGTCGAGCATCTGCAACTCGCCGCGGAACTTCTGCAGCACAACTTCCGTCGAGTAACGGTCATTGCCGTTCTGATCCTGCCATTTGCGAGTCTGGAGCGCGCCTTCGATATAAACCTTGGCGCCCTTCTTCAGATACTGCTCCGCGACCTTGGCAAGGTTCTCGTTGAAAATGACGACGCTGTGCCATTCAGTGCGATCCTTGCGTTCGCCGGTCTGACGGTCGCGCCAGCTTTCCGACGTTGCAATGCGCAGATTGGCAACCACGTCACCCGAGTTCAGGCGACGGATTTCCGGATCGGCACCAAGATTGCCGACCAGAATGACTTTGTTGACGCTACCAGCCATCGAAAACTTACTCCGGGTCTCGCACGCGCTCCCTTTCCGCACGTCCTCGCACGGACAAGAGGCGCTTTCCAAATGAAGCTCAGGCGCAATGATGCGCCATCGCCAGAAACTCAATGCTCACCTTACAGGACTGGCTCAATGAGCGCTCAATCCGGCGCGATGAATTTGTCAATGTCCACAGAGTTTATGTTCTTGTTTTGTTCAAAATGCAACCTTTGACATCGAAAAGACATACGTACGCCACAATTTTTCGAGGAATTTTGTACCGTCTGCCGTGCTGAAAATGCAGTTTTCCTCATTTCAGTGTGAAAAACCGCATCTGCCTTAATTTCAAAACAGCCTTCGCGCGCTTCATGAATCGACAACCGCAGGTACCGTTCAGACTTCCAAGGAAAAGCCCTGCCGCTCACTGTATCTTTGGCGCGCAGGGCTTGGGTTTGAGCAATGCTCTTGTGCCGACAATAATTCGCCAGCAGATCTTTTCGGACGGCATGACACGCGGTCATTGGCCTTCCGCGCAAATTCAGATTTTCGGCAATCGCAGTTTCGATCAACGATGCATCATTCCTTGCGAAAAGATGCTGCCGCGACCGAAATCGATTGTGCTTTCATCCTTGTGAAAGCTAGACAACGTAGTCAGGTGGACTCATGCTCCTTACCTCCCTACTGGGTCTCCCGCCTCCTGCGGACCTCTTGCCGACGCCGCGTCATCCCTCCGCGGCACCTCTCCGCTGTCAGCGAGTAAGGGTAGTCTGCTCCTGTCAGGAGTGACAGTCAACGCTCTTGCGTTCACATTTCGTATCGCCTATCAGAAGGCTGGTTGTTCGATATTTGTTCCAGTGATAAGAGTGCAGCGATGAATGACCCGAGACCCCTTCTTATTGGAGGGTTCCACCCCATATTAGAAACCGGCGCGACGTGTTTCACCATCCGGCGCCGGTTTATCCATGGCATCATGAGCAGGCAGGACGCGGAATGAGCGATCAGAAATTCATTTCCATACGTGGCGCGCGCGAACACAACTTGAAGAATGTCGATCTCGATCTGCCGCGCGACAAGCTGATCGTGATGACGGGTCTTTCGGGCTCGGGCAAATCCTCGCTTGCCTTCGATACGATCTATGCGGAAGGCCAGCGCCGCTATGTCGAGAGCCTTTCGGCCTATGCGCGCCAGTTCCTGGAAATGATGCAGAAGCCGGACGTCGACCAGATCGACGGCCTGTCGCCCGCCATTTCCATCGAGCAGAAGACGACGAGCCGCAATCCGCGCTCGACGGTCGGCACCGTCACCGAAATCTACGACTATATGCGCCTGCTCTTTGCGCGCGTCGGCGTACCCTATTCGCCTGCGACCGGCCTTCCCATTGAAAGCCAGACGGTGAGCCAGATGGTCGATCGCGTCATGGCGCTGGAGGAAGGCACCCGGCTTTACATCCTTGCGCCCATCGTGCGCGGCCGCAAGGGCGAATACAAGAAGGAGCTGGCGGAGCTTCAAAAGAAGGGCTTTCAGCGCGTCAAGGTGGACGGCACCTTCTATGAAATCGCCGATGTTCCGGCGCTCGACAAGAAATACAAGCACGATATCGATGTGGTGGTCGACCGTGTGGTGGTGCGCGCGGACCTTTCGACCCGCCTCGCCGACAGCCTTGAAACCTGCCTCAAGCTTGCCGAAGGTCTGGCCGTTGCCGAGTTTGCCGACAAGCCGCTGCCGCCTGAAGAAACGGCGGAAGGCGGAGCTGCCAACAAGTCGGCGAACGAAACCCATGAACGCATTCTGTTTTCGGAAAAGTTCGCCTGCCCGGTTTCCGGCTTCACCATTCCCGAAATCGAGCCGCGCCTGTTCTCGTTCAACAATCCGTTCGGCGCCTGCCCGACCTGTGACGGTCTCGGCACGCAGCAGGCCATCGATCCGAACCTGATCGTTCCCGACGAAACGGCAGTGTTGAAGGATGGCGCGATTGCGCCGTGGGCGCGTTCCTCTTCGCCCTACTACAACCAGACGCTGGAAGCGCTTGGCAAAGCCTATGGCTTCAAGATCGGCGCCAAATGGGCTGATCTCTCGGAAGAAGCGCAACAGGCCATTCTTTATGGCACCAGGGGCAAGGAAATCACCTTCCAGTACGATGACGGCTTGCGCTCCTACCAGACGACAAAGCCGTTCGAGGGTGTCATTCCCAATCTGGAACGCCGCTGGAAGGAAACCGATTCCGCCTGGTCGCGTGAAGAAATCGAGCGCTTCATGGCCTCGACGCCCTGCCCGGCCTGCAACGGTTTCCGCCTGAAGCCGGAAGCGCTGGCGGTCAAGGTCGGCATGAAGCATATCGGTGAAATCACCGAAATGTCGATCCGCAAGGCCGACGCGTGGTTCCGCGACATCGATAGCAGCTTCAACGACAAGCAGCGCGAGATTGCCGCCCGCATCCTCAAGGAAATCCGCGAGCGCCTGCAATTCCTCAACGATGTGGGTCTCGATTACCTGACGCTGGCGCGCAATTCCGGCACGCTGTCGGGCGGTGAAAGCCAGCGCATCCGTCTTGCCTCTCAGATCGGCTCCGGCCTGACCGGCGTGCTTTACGTGCTGGACGAGCCGTCCATCGGCCTGCATCAGCGCGACAATGCCCGCCTTCTCGACACGCTGCGCCACTTGCGCGATCTCGGCAATACGGTCATCGTGGTCGAACATGATGAAGATGCGATCCTGACTGCCGACTATGTGGTCGATATCGGCCCGGCTGCAGGTGTCCATGGCGGCAAGGTGATCGCTCAAGGGTCGCCGCAGGACGTGATGGCCAACGCCAATTCGCTGACCGGCAAATACCTGTCAGGCGCGATGGAGGTTGCGGTTCCGGCGGAACGGCGCAAGATTGAAAAATCCAAGCGCATCCGGGTGGTGGGCGCGCGCGGCAACAACCTCAAAAATGTCTCGGCGGATATTCCGCTCGGCACCTTCACCGCTGTCACCGGCGTTTCAGGGGGCGGCAAGTCCACCTTCCTGATCGAAACGCTGTTCAAGGCCGCTTCGCGCCGCATCATGGGCTCGCGCGAACACCCCGCGGAACATGACCGTATTGAGGGCCTGGAATTCCTCGACAAGGTGATCGACATCGACCAGTCTCCGATTGGCCGCACCCCGCGCTCCAACCCGGCGACCTATACCGGCGCCTTCACGCCGATCCGCGACTGGTTCGCGGGTCTGCCGGAAGCCAAGGCACGCGGCTATCAGCCGGGCCGCTTCTCGTTCAACGTGAAGGGCGGGCGCTGCGAGGCCTGCCAGGGCGATGGCGTCATCAAGATCGAGATGCACTTCCTGCCGGATGTGTATGTGACTTGCGACGTCTGCCACGGCAAGCGCTATAACCGCGAAACGCTGGAAGTCCTGTTCAAGGGCAAGTCCATTGCCGATGTGCTGGATATGACGGTTGAGGAAGGCGCGGAGTTCTTTTCCGCCGTGCCTGCGGTGCGCGACAAGCTGGAAACGCTCGTCAAGGTTGGCCTCGGCTATATCAAGGTTGGTCAGCAGGCAACGACGCTTTCCGGCGGCGAAGCGCAGCGCGTGAAGCTTGCCAAGGAACTGTCGCGCCGCGCGACGGGCCGCACGCTCTATATTCTGGATGAGCCGACAACCGGCCTGCATTTCCACGATGTGGCGAAGCTTTTGGAAGTGCTGCACGAACTGGTCGAACAGGGTAATACGGTCGTGGTGATCGAGCACAATCTGGAAGTCATCAAGACCGCCGACTGGGTGATCGACCTTGGACCGGAAGGCGGCGATGGCGGCGGCGAGATTGTCGCCGTGGGCCGTCCGGAAGACATTGTGAAGGAGAAGCGCTCCTACACCGGCCACTTCCTCAAGGAACTGCTGGAACGCCGCCCAAAGCGCAGTTCAGAGGCGGCTGAATAAGCCGTAGGCAAAGAGAGTTATTGGCGGAAGCCGGGCTTAGTGCCCGGCTTCCGTTATTTGAGCAGCTTTAATCGATAACGATCGATCATCCACAAGTGGAGGATCTGTACCGCAATCAATGCGATCAGCACTATGCCCGCCGATTTTGCAGTGTATTTTTCAGGATCATGCTCCGCAGCCCAAATGAATATACCGGCCAACACGGCGTAAAGCACCGGGGCAAAGGCCAGAGCCGGAACGCGCGGTGCCGTCCAGTTAATCCGGCCTGATACACCCCACTGCATGGGGAGCCGCTCAAGTTCCCCAAACCGGCTATTCGCAATCACTGCCAGCAGCACGCTTATTGCAAAACCCATTAGACCGACGGCAAGCATAGGCGTCTCCAAATCAGCCCGCGATAATCGTTCTCAAAGTGCCATGTCGCGACAGCATTTGGAAGCACGCGCCATAGCTCTGCATACGAAAAAAGCCCGGATAAACCGGGCCTTCTCGACAGCCTTCCGCGATCATGCCGCGATGGCTGGAAATTTGTCGTCACGATCCGTTCGAAGAGCTTTCACTCCCCGGATCATGATTAGCCGTTTACGGCGTCCTTCAGGCCCTTGCCAGCCGAGAACTTCGGCACGTTGCGAGCCGGGATAGCAACTTCCTTGCCGGTCGACGGGTTGCGGCCGGTCGAGGCAGCGCGATGCGAAACGGAGAAAACGCCGAAGCCAGGCAGACGGACTTCTTCACCAGCCTTCAGCGCGCCGGTAACAGCGGCGAGTACGGCGTCAACAGCAGTACCGGCATCAGCCTTCGTCAAACCGCCCTTTTCCGCAACTGCGGCAACCAATTCGTTCTTGTTCATTGGCATTTCCTTTCTTTATCTACCGGAACGGATAACGTGACCGGATTGGTCGGAGTTTATTCAAATCGTTTCACAAACCAAGCCTGTCAACGTGAAAAAACCCCGGAAAACCGGGGTTAAACACAGAAATGCCGGGCAATTTGCCCGGCATTTCAATTGTTGGTCCTGATAGACAGCTTCCGGCAGGACTATCCGGCTGTATCAGAATCGCCTGCCAGAAGTTCATTTCAGCGCGTTGCCAACAAGCAAACTCTTTCTAAGGTTTGCCGGAAAGGCCTCAATGGGCCATTGGAGCGCCAGCTTCTTCCTCGACGGAAGGGACCGGTGTCGCATTTGCGGGCTCCGTCCATTCAATCGGCTCGGGCTCGCGAACCAGAGCGTGCTTGAGCACCTCGCCCACACGGGAGACCGGAACGATCTCAAGACTGTTCTTCACATTGTCCGGAATATCCGCCAGATCCTTGGCGTTTTCTTCCGGGATCAGAACCTTCTTGATGCCGCCGCGCAGCGCCGCGAGGAGCTTCTCCTTGAGGCCGCCGATTGGCAGGACACGGCCGCGCAGCGTGACTTCGCCCGTCATCGCGATGTCCTTGCGAACCGGAATGCCGGTCAGCACGGAGACAATCGCCGTGACCATGGCGATGCCGGCGGACGGACCGTCCTTCGGCGTCGCACCTTCCGGCACGTGCACGTGAATGTCGCGCTTGTCGAACAGCGGAGGCTCGATGCCGAAGTCGATTGCCCTGCTGCGGACATAGGATGCCGCCGCCGAGATCGATTCCTTCATCACGTCGCGGAGGTTACCCGTGACGGTCATGCGGCCCTTGCCGGGCATCATGACGCCTTCGATGGTCAGCAACTCGCCCCCGACTTCCGTCCAGGCAAGGCCTGTCACGACGCCGACCTGATCCTCGCCTTCCGCCTGACCGAAGCGATACCGCTCGACACCCAGATAGTCGGAGAGGTTCTTTTCGGTGACTTTCACCGACTTCTTCTTCGACTTCAGGATTTCGGTCACGGCCTTGCGCGCCAGCGTCATCAGTTCACGTTCGAGGCTGCGCACACCTGCTTCCCGCGTGTAGAGGCGGATAACATTGCGCAGCGCATCGTCCGTGACCGAAAACTCCTTCGGCTGCAGGGCATGATCCTTGATCGCTTTCGGCAACAGGTGCCGCTTGGCGATCTCGAGCTTTTCATCCTCGGTGTAGCCGGCAATGCGGATGACTTCCATACGATCCAGAAGCGGACCGGGAATGTTCAGCGTATTGGCCGTCGTCACGAACATGACGTTCGACAGATCGTATTCGACCTCAAGGTAGTGATCCATGAAGGTCGAGTTCTGTTCGGGGTCCAGCACCTCGAGCATGGCCGATGACGGATCGCCGCGGAAATCCTGCCCCATCTTGTCGATTTCATCGAGCAGGAAGAGCGGATTGGACTTCTTCGCCTTCTTCATCGACTGGATGACCTTGCCGGGCATCGAGCCGATATAGGTGCGGCGGTGACCGCGGATTTCAGCCTCGTCACGCACGCCGCCGAGCGACATGCGGACATATTCACGGCCGGTAGCCTTGGCGATCGAACGGGCGAGCGAGGTCTTGCCGACGCCGGGAGGTCCGACGAGGCAGAGGATCGGGCCCTTGATCTTGGTCGAGCGAGCCTGCACCGCGAGATATTCGACGATGCGTTCCTTGACCTTGTCGAGACCGAAATGGTCGTCATCAAGCACTTCCTCGGCGAAATTCAGGTCCTGCTTGATCTTCGACTTCTTGCCCCACGGAATGGACAGCAGCCAGTCGAGATAGTTGCGCACGACCGTCGCTTCGGCAGACATCGGGCTCATGCTGCGCAGCTTCTTTAGCTCGGCCTGTGCCTTTTCGCGCGCTTCCTTGGAAAGCTTGGTCTTGTTGATGCGTTCTTCCAGTTCAGCCGCTTCATCGCGACCGTCCTCGCCATCGCCAAGCTCCTTCTGGATCGCCTTCATCTGCTCATTGAGATAATATTCGCGCTGCGTCTTCTCCATCTGGCGCTTGACGCGGCTGCGGATACGCTTCTCAACCTGCAGAACCGAAATTTCGGCTTCCATAAAGGAAAGCGCCTTCTCCAGCCGCTCGCGCACCGAAAGGATCGACAGCATTTCCTGCTTCTCGGGAATCTTGATCGCGAGATGCGAGGCAACCGTGTCGGCAAGCTTGGAATAATCGTCGATCTGGCTGGCGGCGCCCACCACTTCCGGCGAAATCTTCTTGTTCAGCTTGACGTAGTTTTCGAAGTCGGAAACGACCGAGCGGGCAAGCGCCTCGATCTCGACGGCATCCTCATCCTGCTCCGGCAGAGCCGCAGCATAGGCTTCGTGATAGTCCTCACGGTCCGTAAACCGGGAAACCTTGGCGCGGGCCGTGCCCTCCACCAGCACCTTGACGGTGCCGTCCGGCAGCTTCAAAAGCTGCAGCACATTGGCAATCGTGCCGATTTCGTAAATCGCATCCGGTGCCGGATCGTCATCGGCGGCGTTCTTCTGGGTGGCAAGCAGGATCTGCTTGTCCACGCCCATCACTTCCTCCAGCGCGCGAATGGACTTTTCGCGGCCGACAAAAAGCGGAACGATCATATGGGGGAAAACGACGATGTCACGCAACGGCAAAACGGCATAGAGCCCGTCCGCGCCGCCCGCTTCAGAGCCACCCAACGGTGTCTTCTGTTCAGTACTCGTCATAGTTCAAGTCCTTTCTCAGGTCTTTCAACCTGACTGCCACGTCCGCGCCCCCTTTCGTCATGAGGCAGGTCACGAATGTGCTTCGGTCCATACTTGGAGAGCCGACCCCGGCAATTCAATAGCCTTTCTGGGGATGGCTTTCATAGAATCGTCATCTATCCTGCGCTGTGCCGCGCGTTAGTACAATATCCAGCCTGGCCTGTATCCAGATTGCTGCCCTGCAATAATGACAGGTCAAGCCTCACGCAAGCTCGGCACATGAAAAAGGCCGCTTGCGCGGCCTTTTGTGGAGCAAATGCTGCCGCTCAGGCGGAAACATTACCCTTTTCGTCCTGCCGCTCGGCATAGATATAGAGCGGACGGGCGCTGCCATCCACCACATCGCCGGAAATAACCACTTCCTGCACGCCTTCCAGCGTCGGAAGCTCGAACATCGTATCGAGCAGGATCTTTTCCATGATCGAACGCAGGCCGCGTGCACCCGTCTTGCGCTCGACCGCCTTGTTGGCAATCGCCCGCAGGGCGTCGTCGTGGAAGCTCAGCTCGACATTTTCCATGTCGAACAGGCGCTGGTACTGCTTCACGAGCGCATTCTTCGGCTCGGTCAGGATTTGTACCAGAGCATCGACATCGAGGTCTTCGAGTGTCGCGATCACCGGCAGACGACCGACAAATTCCGGAATGAGACCGAATTTCAGAAGATCTTCCGGCTCCAGTTCCTTGAAGACGTCGCCGATGCGGCGTTCATCGACCGACTTGACGGTGGCGCCGAAGCCGATGGAGGTCTTTTCGCCGCGCGCGGAGATGATCTTGTCCAGACCGGCAAATGCGCCGCCGCAGATGAAAAGGATATTCGTCGTGTCCACCTGCAGGAATTCCTGCTGCGGATGCTTGCGGCCGCCCTGCGGCGGCACGGAAGCGACGGTGCCTTCCATGATCTTCAGAAGCGCCTGCTGGACGCCCTCGCCCGACACGTCGCGCGTGATGGACGGGTTATCCGACTTGCGGCTGATCTTGTCGACCTCGTCGATATAGACGATGCCGCGCTGTGCGCGTTCCACATTGTAATCGGCAGCCTGAAGCAGCTTGAGGATGATGTTCTCGACATCTTCACCGACATAGCCTGCTTCCGTCAGCGTCGTCGCATCGGCCATGGTGAACGGCACATCAATGATGCGGGCGAGCGTCTGGGCAAGATAGGTCTTGCCGCAGCCCGTGGGACCCACGAGCAGAATGTTCGACTTCGCAAGCTCGATGTCGCTGTTCTTCGACTGATGGGCGAGACGCTTGTAGTGATTGTGTACCGCAACCGACAGAACGCGCTTGGCATCCTTCTGGCCGATGACGTAATCGTCAAGGACGGCCATGATTTCCTGCGGCGTGGGCACGCCCTCGCGGGACTTCACCATGGAGGACTTGTTTTCCTCGCGGATGATGTCCATGCAGAGTTCGACGCACTCGTCGCAGATGAAAACGGTCGGGCCTGCAATCAGCTTGCGCACTTCATGCTGGCTTTTGCCGCAGAACGAGCAATAGAGCGTATTCTTGGAATCGCCGCCGCTGTTGCTGACTTTGCTCATTGCAGTTTCCTTTCAATTGATCGAAACGAACCTTGGGTGTTCAGATCGATCGTTTCTTCCGGTTCGGACCCAGCACTGGAGGAGAAACGCGCCTCCCGCCGGTCACAACAGCAGCAGATACGCGCTGCCTGTAGTTTTGGGCCTGTCATCAACGGCCAATGGATTCGTCACCGTATGGCTCCCCGACCGAAGGAGCCATCTGGCGACTTTTGCAGAAGCTGCACCGCCGAACAAATGAAAAATAAGTTCCCGGCAAAGATTCGGCATAATCTGACCAAGTTTAGCGCCCTGAACCCCAACAGATGCTTAACGCGGCGCATTAACCATCACGTAGGTGCAAGAATTGGGCCCCTTTTGTGGCAAAGGGCGCTAAAAACAGGTGCGAGCCGGAGATTCCGGCTCTTACTTCGATTCGTCCGCGCCCACGTCGCGCGCTTCGACCACCTTGTCGATGAGGCCGAATTCGAGCGCTTCCTGCGCGGTCATGAAATGGTCGCGGTCGAGCGTGCGTTCGATCGTTTCGTAATCGCGGCCCGTATGCTTGACGTAGATCTCGTTCAGGCGGCGCTTCATCTTGATGATGTCCTGCGCATGGCGCTCAATGTCCGAGGCCTGCCCCTGGAAACCGCCCGATGGCTGATGGACCATGATGCGCGCATTCGGCAGCGCATAACGCTGGCCGGTGGCGCCCGCCGTCAGAAGCAGCGAGCCCATCGAGGCGGCCTGGCCCATGCAAAGCGTGGAAACCGGCGGGCGGATGAACTGCATCGTATCATAGATCGCCATGCCGGACGTCACGACGCCGCCGGGCGAATTGATGTACATGTTGATCTCTTTCTTCGGGTTTTCCGCTTCGAGAAAGAGAAGCTGCGCGCATACCAGCATCGACATACCGTCTTCAACCGGTCCGTTCACGAAGATAATGCGTTCCTTCAAAAGGCGCGAGAAAATATCATAGGCCCGTTCGCCACGGTTGGTCTGCTCAACCACCATCGGGACGAGGTTCATGACGGTTTCGATCGGATCTCTCATTATGGGCCTCTGGATATATTTATGGCGAAGTGAATAGTTTTTGAATCGTGCGTGTTCCATACATAGGGCGTTGCGCCCCTGTTCCGCAAGTGGCGCTCTATTCCCAGTCGGACTCCGGCTTTTCAGGCCGAATGCCGCGCTTCTCGTCCAGCGTTTTGCGGGCCACTTCGGTAAGCCGCGCCTTGATGCGCACGGAGCCGTCTTCCAGATTCTCGCGCTCGACATTGCTGCCATGCTGGTAAATCCAGTCGAGAAGATGAAGCTCGAAAGGAGACAGCACCACATCGACCGCGCCGAGCGAACCCGCTATCCGGGTTTCGATCAGCGAAAGCAACCTGTCAACGCCTTCGCCGGTAATGGCGGAGAGAGGGATAGGACGCCCCTCCTCGCTGCCGGCTGCGGCAAGGCGCAAAGCGGCTTCACGCCCGCTTTCGTCAAGATTGTCGATCTTGTTCCAGATTTCGACGACGCGCTTTCGGTCTTGAGGCTCGATGCCCAGTCCCGCCAGAATGCTTTCCACGTCTTCAGCCTGCGCGGCATTGTCCGGATCGGAAATGTCGCGGACGTGCAGGATCAGATCGGCTTCAACAACCTCTTCAAGCGTGGCGCGGAATGCGGCGACCAGATGGTGCGGCAGGTTCGAGATGAAACCCACCGTATCCGACAGGATAACCGTTTCGCCATGCGGAAGGCGAATGCGGCGCAATGTCGGGTCGAGCGTGGCGAAGAGCATGTCTTCTGCCAGCACCTCAGCACCTGTCATGCGATTGAAAAGCGTGGACTTTCCGGCATTGGTATAACCGACAAGCGCCACAATCGGATGCGGCACCTTGCGTCGCTTCTGGCGGTGCAGCGTGCGGGTGCGGACAACCGTTTCGAGCTCGCGCTTGATCTTCAGGATCTTTTCCTGCAGCAAGCGGCGGTCGGCCTCGATCTGTGTTTCACCCGGACCGCCGAGGAAGCCGCCGCCACCGCGCTGGCGCTCAAGGTGGGTCCAGCTTCGGACCAGACGGCCCTTCTGATAGTTCAGATGCGCCAGTTCCACCTGCAAGGCGCCTTCCTTGGTGCGCGCGCGCTCGCCGAAAATTTCAAGGATAAGCCCTGTACGGTCGATGACCTTGACGTTCCATTCCTTTTCGAGATTGCGCTGCTGCACCGGGGTCAACGCGTGATCAACGATCACGAGACCGATGGCCTTTTCTTTCACAACCTCGGCAATCGCTTCCACCTTGCCCGTGCCCAAAAGGGTCGCGGGGCGAGGATTGGCAACAATGGCGATTTCGGCATGTTCAATGTCGAGGCTGATTGCGCGGGCAAGCCCTACGGCTTCCTCAAGCCGCGCTTCATTCGAGCGCTGGAATTCGGGGCGAGCCCCGTCTTCCGCTGACGTACCCGTATTATACCGCTCCGGCAGGATGGGAACGACAACAGCCGCCCTTGTGGGTTCTGGTTCTGACAGTTCAAAGCCCTTGTCCGCATCGGCAGATGTAGGCTTCTTATCCTTGAATTTGGACAATGTTCACTCCGGGACGCGGAAACGCGCTTTATCTGCCCATGCAGATAAGTCACCGCTAAAGCTGTTTCAAATGAAAGACGCCCCGGATTGTTTAAACATGACGAGCCGGACAGGCATTGCATGTCCGGCTATCATCAGCAGAAACAAAAACTGGAGCGGACAACCTAAGCCAATGCGCTCCAATGGTATTCGGAAAGCGTCAGGCTTCTTCGCCTTCGAACATCTGCACAGGCTGGCTTGGCATGATCGTCGAAATCGCATGCTTGTAGACAAGCTGCGAATGACCGTCACGACGCAGAAGCACGCAGAAATTATCGAAGGACGTCACAATGCCGGTCAGTTTCACGCCATTGATAAGGAAAATCGTCAGCGAAATCTTCTGCTTGCGTACAGAGTTCAGAAAAAGGTCTTGTAGATTTTGCGATCGTTCAGCCATTGTTTTTATTCCTTTAATCGATCAGCAGCCAGCTCGCGATGTGTTAAACGAACACGCGCATGCACATAAATCAAGCACCGGAGCGTGCAAAACCGATGCCCGACTGCAATTGCTGTGGAAAGACAACTGCTTCGCTATTCAGCTTCGGTTAACAGGATGGGAATCTTTGTGCAACCGTCAATTTCATTAGTCTCGTGCCAAATTCCAGCAGGGCCGACCATGCAGGGACGTCAAATGTCACGCCAAACTTGGCGAAACCTCTTTGTCCCTGAGCTGTCGATCAGAAGAACTCCAGACTGACACGGAACATCTGCTCAACGTGTTTTACCGCGTCGGATGTTGCGAAAATGACGACGCGATCCTTGGGCTTGATCCGCACATCGCCGTTCGGACGGATGACCTGCCCGTCACGATAGATTGCGCCGATTCGCAGGCCTTCCGGCAAGTCGAGATCGCGCAGCGGCGCGCCGACGAGCGAGGATGTTTCCAGCGCCTCGGCTTCAATCAATTCGGCCATGTCGCGATAAACGCTATAGACCGCGCGGATGCGGCCTCGCCGGACATGCTGGAGGATCTTCGAGATCGTGACCGCCTTCGGGTTTATATAGGCGTCGATCCCCACCATATGGGTGAAATCCTGATAGGCAACCGTATTGAGCAGCGCCATGTTGGACTTGCAGCCCAGCCGTTTCGCCATGATGCTCGACAGGATATTGACCTGATCCTGATTGGTGAGCGCGACCATCAGGTCGGCATCCTGTACATCTGCCTCCTGAAGCAGGTTCTGGTCGAGCGCGCTGCCGTGCAGCACCATGGTACGCTTCAACTGATCGGCAATGGCGAAGGCGCGCTCGTGCTCACTTTCGATCATCTTGACGCGCGTATGCCATTTGCGGTCCTCGATGGCCTTGGCGACATACAGGCCGATATTGCCGCCGCCTGCGATCACGATGCGGCTGGCTTCCGGCTTCTCATGCCCGAACAGACCCAATGTGCGGCGGACCTGCTCGCGCGTCGTTACCACATAAGCAAGGTCGCCGGCATTCAATTCGTCTGAAGAACGGGGGATGAATAGGCTGTCATTGCGCACCACGCCGACGACGGTTGCCGCAAGATCGGGAAACAGATCGGTCAACTGCTTCAGCGGCGTGTTGATGACCGGGCATTCCTCAAGACATTCGATGGCAAGGCCGATGATCTTGTCGTCGGCAAAGCGCAGCACATCCGTCGCACCCTGCAAGGCGATGCGCCGCAGGACCACCTCGCCCACTTCCAGTTCGGGCGAAATGATCACGTCGATCGGCAGGTTTTCGCGCAGGAAAAGATCCTGATATTCGGCCTTGAGATAAGACTGGGCACGGATGCGGGCGATCTTGGTGGGTACGTTGAAAACCGAATGCGCCACCTGACAGGCCACCATATTGACCTCGTCGGACAATGTGACGGCAATGATCATATCCGCTTCGTCGGCGCCAGCGGCAGCGAGCACGTCCGGCTGCGAACCGTGCCCGACAAATCCACGGACATCGAGCGTGTCGCGCACGATCTCGATATGGCGGGCCGATGTGTCGATAACCGAGACGTCGTTCTCCTCGGCGGCAAGCCGCTCGGCGATGCCGTATCCGACCTGCCCTGCTCCGCAAACGATTACCCGCATGACCGCTCCGTGCGCCCGAACCCTGCTTTCATCATACGCCGAGAGATTTCAGTTTGCGATGAAGCGCCGAACGCTCCATGCCAACAAACTCCGCCGTGCGCGAAATATTGCCGCCAAACCGGTTGATCTGGGCGATCAGATATTCCTTCTCGAAACGCTCGCGCGCCTCACGCAGCGGAAGCGCCATGATGTGCTGGTCGGATTCCGTCGGCGCACGCGGCAGCGTGTCACCAATTTCAGCCGGAAGAAGATCGGCCGTCACTGGCGCTTCGGGATCGTCGCCGCGCGCCAGAATCATCAGGCGTTCGACATTGTTGCGAAGCTGACGAAGATTGCCCGGCCAGCTATGCGCCTGCAAAACTGCCATGGCGTCGGAGCCGATCTTGCGCGGCTTGATGCCCGCCTGTTCGGCGATCTGCTTCATGAAATATTCGACAAGTGACGGAATGTCCTCGCGCCGGGCCGCAAGCGGCGGCACCTGCACCGGCACCACCGACAGACGGTGAAACAGGTCTTCGCGGAACGTGCCTTCCGCGATCATGCCTTCGAGATTCTGAGCCGTCGAGGAAATGATGCGCACATCCACTTTCACGCGCTTGGTGCCGCCCACGCGCTCGAACTGCTGGTCGACAAGCACGCGCAAAATCTTGTTCTGCGTCTCGCGCGGCATATCGGCCACTTCATCGAGATAGAGGATGCCGCCATGGGCTTCTTCCAGAGCGCCCACCTTGCGCTCGCCGCCGTCCATTTCGGTGCCGAAAAGCTCGATCTCCATGCGCTCCGGCGTGATGGTCGCGGCATTGACCGTCACAAACGGCCCGTTGGCGCGGCTCGACTGCGCATGGATGGCGCGCGCGGCAAGTTCCTTGCCGGCGCCCGATGGGCCGGTAATCATGATGCGGCTATTGGTCGGCGCGACACGCTCGATGGTCTGGCGCAGTTGGTTCATCGCCAGGGACGTGCCGATAAGCTCCAGATGATCGCCGCTGCGCTTGCGCAGGTTGGAAACCTCGCGCTTAAGCTTCGAGGTTTCAAGCGCCCGTTCCGCAATAAGGATCAGACGGTCCGCCTTGAACGGCTTTTCGATGAAATCATAGGCTCCCCGGCGGATTGCGGAAACGGCCGTTTCGATATTGCCGTGACCGGAAATCATCACGACCGGCAGTTCGGGATGCTGTTTCTTGATTTCATCAAGCAGCGCAAGACCGTCCAGACGGCTACCCTGGAGCCATATATCCAGAAAAACCAGCCGGGGAACGCGATCGTTGATCGCGGCGAGCGCACTGTCCGCATCGAAGGCCGTGCGGGTTTCGTGGCCTTCATCGCTCAAAATGCCTGCCACGAGTTCCCGGATATCCGCTTCGTCATCAACTACAAGAATATCGGCAGCCATATCAAATCACCTGTCCAGCTATGTTCTTTTCGTCATTATCCGCATTGGTGCCAGCTTCGGCGGCAGGCGCCTGCGGAAAGACCATACGTATCATCGCGCCCCGTCCACCGTGGAAGTCCGGTGGCGTGTCATGCAATTCCAGATGCCCGCCATGATCCTCGACGATCTTGCGGACAATCGCGAGGCCAAGGCCGGTGCCTTTCTCCCGCGTCGTCATGTAAGGTTCGAGCAGCTTCTGGCGGTCGTCGCCCGGCAGGCCCTTGCCATTGTCGATCACATCGACAACCAGTTGCCCATCCGCCTGATAGGAACGGATGAGGATATGCCCGCCATCGCGATCTTCCTTGGGAAGTCCGTCAATGGCTTCGCTGGCATTCTTGATGACATTGCCGAATGCCTGCCCGATCAGGCGGCTGTCGAACGAACCGACCAGCTTTTCTGAGCCAAAATCGTTCTGGAAACGAATATCGCTGCGGCTGACTTCGACCAGGAATGACGCCTCGCGCAATGCCTCGCGCATGTCCATTAGCCGCATTTCCGGCTTCGGCATACGCGCAAAGGCGGAGAATTCATCGACCATGCGGCCGATATCGCCAACCTGGCGAATGATCGTATCCGTACACTGGTCGAAAACCTCGCGATCCTCGGTAATCACCTTGCCGTAGCGACGGCGGATGCGTTCGGCGGAAAGCTGGATCGGCGTAAGCGGGTTCTTGATCTCATGCGCGATGCGGCGCGCGACATCCGCCCAGGCGGAGGAACGCTGCGCCTGCACCAGATCGGTAATGTCGTCCACCGTCACCACATAGGAATGATCTTCGGATTCGGTGTCCTCGACCGTCACCTGCACGTTGAAGGTGCGCGCCACGCCGCCGCGTGTCATGCTCACCTGTTCGCGGTGAACGGCGCGTCCTGTCGAACGGGCGACCTCGAAAGCCTGACCGATCTCCGGGGCTATGCTGGTAAGGTTCCTGCCGACCGCATTTTCAGACGTGACGCCGAACATATGTTCCGCCGAGCGGTTCAGGATGGAAATGCAACCGTCCGTCTCGATTCCGATAACGCCCGCTGTCACGCCAGAAAGCACGGCCTCGGAGAACCGGCGGCGCTCGTCAATCTGGTCCTTGGCGGAAATCAATTCATTACGCTGGCTCTTAAGTTCGGCGACCATGTTGTTGAAAGTACCGGACAATGCGCCGACGTCTCCATCGGAGGTGCGCACCGGAACCGAAACGTCGAGGTTACCCGCCGCCACATCGTCGGACGCGCCAATCAGCAGCCGGATCGGGCGCACCAGCCGGTCGGCGACGGCAATGCCGGTCCAGATCGCCGAAAGCAGAACGATAAGCGTCAGGCCGAAATAGAGCAGCGCAAAGGCGATCTGCGTCGGGATGCGGTTGGCATCCATTTCCTGATAGCGCTTGGTATTGGCTTCCATCAGGCGCATGGCGTCGAGGATCTGGGAATCGACTGCACGGACCGTATAGAGATAGACGTCCGGTATCTCGCGCATCTTGATGATTGCGCCGACGAAATTACTGTTGCCCGGCGGAATGATGACGGGCTTGCCGTCCGGAGCGGTCTTCAATGCATCTTCGGTCGGCGGCGGCAGGCGATCCTCGACACCGGTATCGCTTTTGACGACCACAGCGCCATTTTCGCGCACCAGAAACGCACCGAGCAGACCGCGGCCACGCGCCTGCAGCGTCATTAGTTCTATGAAAAAATTACGGTCGAGACTGTAAACGGTGCGCTGCGCATCCAGATCCTGCAACATCGAATAGGAGGTGCTTTGCAGGTTGAGCGCAGTTTCGCGGATATAGGCAGTGGTCAGGCTCTGCGATGAGTTCACGATATCGCGCGTGTTGGTATCGAACCAGCGATCGAGACCGAGATTGAGCGTGACCGACGCAACGATTGCAACCACAATGGCGGGCACCGCAGCGATCAGAGAAAACAGCGCCACGATGCGGACATGCAGGCGCGACGCGGCCTTTCCAAGCCGCCGGGCCATGACGATACGGTAAACTTCGCGACAAATAAGCAGAATGAGGAACAGGATCAGTGCGACATTGATGATGACCAATGCCAGCGTCACGGTCCGGTCCGGCGTGATTGGGGTAATGCCGATCAGAATTGCAAAGGAAATCGAAGCGGTAACAAGCGCCGAAATGACGGTGATAATGCCAGGCAGGGCCAGAAGCCTGCGCCCCTCGCCGCTTTGCGATGATGGTTTCTCGCCGTTCATGTTCGCCGTCAGATTCGCCGTGTTCATATTAACCATGTTACCCAATAGCGTTGCATCTATGCAACGCATTGTGGCGAAAATGCAACGTTATTCTGTGCGTTAAGCCAGCCGGAACATGGGAACACCGAAGCGGCCCAAGAAAGCCGCTTCTTTGAGGCTTTCAGGACTTCAATGCGATGCGATTTCGCTGCATAAGAGCGCGCCAAATCCGGGATTTCCGGGCTATGCGAAACCGGGAAGGATTCTCCGACATGCAGGACAACACGCTGGATTTCTACAATTCCAATGCGGTCGACTATGCGGATGGCGGCAACATGCCGAACCCGAAACTGTTCGACTTTCTGAAGCGCTGCACCCCAGGCGGGCGAATCCTGGAACTGGGAACAGGCTCTGGCACCGATGCCAGCGCCATTCTGAACGCCGGATTTCAGCTCGATGCGACGGATGGCTCCTCCGAACTGGCGGCAATCGCTGCAAAACGGCTGGGGCAGCCCGTCCGCACGATGATGTTTGACGAGCTTTCAGCGGTCGAGAAATATGACGGTATTTACGCCTGCGCCTCGCTGACCCACGTACCGAGGGCCGAACTTGGTCCTGTCATCGAACGCGTTCATGCTGCCTTGGTGAAAGGCGGGATTGTGTGGGCCAGCTTCAAGACCGGCGCGGCTGAAGGCCACGACGCGCTTGGCCGCTATTACAATTATCTATCGCCGCAAGAGTTGCAGGACTATTGGAACGCCAACGGCTACTGGTCCGGCATCGAAATTGAATGTTGGACCGGCAGCGCCTTTGACAAACGCGTCACCGACTGGGCCGCAGTCGTTGCGGTGCGATAACTGCGAGGAACGGCTTCAGAAATTGAGCCGGGCCATTGCAAGGGAGTCGACAAATTCGCCAGCCCGGAAAGCATCTTGCCGACGTATGCCTTCCGAAACAAAGCCGAACTTTTCATAAAGGCGGATTGCGGGAGCATTGTCGACGTAGACAGTGAGTTCAAGGCGTTTCAGACCAAGCCAGTTGTCGGCAATGTCGATCAGTTCGGTCATGAATGCCGTGCCGATCCCCTTGCCGACATGATCGTCATGTATGCCCATGATGAGTGCTGCGCTATGACTTCGCCGTCCAGCGTGCCGGAGCAAACCAGCGTTTCCGACGATCTTGTCATTGATTGTCGCGACGATAACTGTCGATTCCGGTCCAAGAGACTCCAGCCACTTGCGTGTCGTCTCAAGGCGTTGAAACGGAATACGTAACGTACCAAACCGGAATCCCGGCATGTTCTGCAAATGGGTGAGACCTTCCGCATCTGCGGCTTCCACTGCGCGAATGACGAGATTTTCAGGCCGCATTTGCTCTCCCGTGCCTTTTCAGTTCCTCACTATATTCAATTGGTCCACTGGCAAACATCCAGACATGCGGAGACCGGCTGGCGATTCTTATCGCAAACGCAGCCCTTGGTTGCAGAATAAGTTGCGATTGGCATATTTCCCCGGTCATATGAAGAAATATGAGCGAGCGCGACACTGGAAACCATCAGGCACAGTATTCGGTACATTTTGAACTCCCGTGCTTGGCAAGATCAGACATTGTCCTTGCCGGCAGGAAAATTCTCAATTCCAACAACCGCCTCATGTTTTCATGGAAGCACCGTTTGCGGTAACCATAACAGGCTGAAAGCAATGCCGCCTATGGCGGCATTGCAAAGGTCGGACGGCCAGCGGCCTTTTGCACTTATTTTTCAGGGCCGTAAGCGTCGAAATCAAAGTACTTGTCGTTGACTTCCTTGTACTTGCCGTTAGCGCGAATGGCCTTGATCGCATTGTTGAACTTTTCAACCAGTTCAGGCCTACCCTTCTTCAAGGCAACGCCGACGCCAACACCGTGGATGTTGTCATCGGGCGGATAGGTGCCGACCATCTTGCAGCAGGCGCCATCCGGCGTCTTCAGCCACTCGCTCAAGGTTACGCTGTCATCGTTGACGGCATCAAGGCGGCCGTTGGCCATGTCGAGGCGATATTCCTCTGCTGTCGGATAGGCCTTGATGGTGCTGTCGGTGAAGGCGTGTTCGGCATAATTCGCGTGGGTCGTGGAGACCTGAACACCGATCGTCTTGCCCGCCAGGTCTTCCTTGGTCACGCCCTTGATGTCGGTGTCCTTCGGCGCGGCGATCCCAGGCGGCGTGTTGTAGTATTTATTGGAAAAATCAACCTGTTTCTTGCGCTCTTCGGTGATCGACATGGAAGAAACATAAGCGTCGAACTTCCCGGCCTGAAGTGCCGGAATGGTGCCGTCCCACTCCTGGGTGATGAATGTGCACTCGGCCTTCATCTCCTCGCAAAGCGCCCGTGCGATATCGACGTCAAAGCCCGACAGAGAGCCATCCGGATTGATGAAATTGAACGGCGGGTAAGCGCCTTCGGTTCCGATAATCAGTTTCAGCGGTTCTTCGGCGCTCGCAGCGCCAATTGCCAAACCACCTGTCGTGGCCACGATCCCCACCATCGAAGCAGCCACAGCGATACGCTTTATAACGCGCATTCCAATTCCTCCCATTTCGTATTGGCTTTCCCGGAATTGATCTTCCGGTTCGGCCCCTTGCAAAGGGGAAGATTCACGCCGGCAACGCACATTGCCGACTCGTCATAATTTCTCCCCCGTTGTTATCATTAGATCGTTCGGCGCGGCTTGCACAATGTCTTTTCGTTTGGGCAGAACATCAAGCAGTTCCCGGCCTGATTGCGCGGTTGCGCTGGCGAAGGTGATGCTTGCCTGTAGCTACTCTCGAACTCCCGCACGGATAAACTAATGCCCGGCAGGTGATCCTTGTTCACCACTGTTCTGGGGAGCTACCCCATAATAATAAGGCGTTGCGAAAATGAAGCCCAGGATCACGGCAACGGCCAGAATAAAAAACAATAAGGACTTTCGCATTCAATTCTCCTGTTCACGAGAAACGAAACGAGCCTTCGGCGATCAAGTTCCGGCTCTCGACAAACAACTGCGACGCTCTATCTGCCGAAATCAAACAGTGAGGGGATCGCCATGTCCAATCCGGAAGAGACACAACCGACTGCGGATGGACTAAAAGAAGTTCTCCCGTCGAAATCGGCGGCGATACACGAGTTGATCCGGCGCGATGGAGAAAAGGAAATAAATCGCGAAGCTATGGCGCTGCTCTGGTCTGCCATTGCGGGCGGTATATCCATGAGCACTTCGATGATCGCTCGCGGCATTCTGGAGAGCTATCTCCCCGATGGCGACCTGTTCTTCCTGATAAGTTCCGCAGGATATACCGTCGGTTTCACAATCGTCATCATCGCCAATCAGCAACTGTTCACCGAAAATACGATCACCCCGGTTCTGCCGTTCATGGTTGAACCTACATTGTCCCACTTTCTGAAGATGATCAGGCTCTGGGGAATAGTCCTTTTCGGCAACCTGATCGGAGGCGCCATTGCGGCCTACGTCATGGCCTCGATGCCTATTTTTTCGGACGAGGTGACAAAGACATTCATCGGCATGGGAAGGCACCTCATGGCCAACACCAGCAATGAGTTGTTCAGCAAGGGCATAATGTCGGGGTGGCTGATCGCGACGCTGGTCTGGATGCTCCGCAGCACCAAACAAGGTCACATAGCGCTGATATTTCTCGTCACCTACCTCATTGCGATCGGCGATCTGACACACATCATCGTTGGCTCGATCGAGGTGTTGTTTCTGCTGATTATTCGGGAAGTTTCCCCGTTTGACAGCCTCTTCAAGTTCGGCCTCCCCACATTGTTGGGGAACGTCGTCGGTGGAACATTCATCTTCGGGTTAACTTCACACGCGCAGGTACGCGCGGACGAATGATGAGATCCCTGATATCTGGCGCGCTCTTCCCGGCAATCACAGTCAAGCGTGCGCCCGATTCTCATCGGATTATCTGCGCAAAGCGGCATCGGCACTGGACTTCCAGACTCAATTGAACCCGTAGTCGCTACCAGTTCTACCTGCAAGCTATTGATTTTTATGGCGCACCCGACAGGATTCGAACCTGTGACCTCTGCCTTCGGAGGGCAGCACTCTATCCAGCTGAGCTACGGGTGCATAGCCGGAAGGCTCGAAGCCTTTACATGCGCGTTTCTAA
>Ga0180222_1000258_pt1 | contig 87191 bp, 95 predicted proteins | sample eDN5th37CKraftOP_FD_151336 | JGI IMG/M metagenome (GOLD analysis project Ga0180222, IMG submission 151336) | Enriched Organic Plus compost microbial communities from Emeryville, California, USA - eDNA 5th pass 37_C Kraft OP (version 2) (version 2) ... | reverse complement strand
GCCGGTGAGCGAGCCGTCCGCGCCGACCACGCGATGGCACGGCACCACCACGCTGATCGGATTGGAGCCATTGGCGTGCCCGACGGCCCGCACCGCACCCGGCCGGCCGATGCGCGCGGCGAGCGCGCCATAGCTGGTTGTAGCGCCCGCAGGAATGGCCCGAAGCGCCGACCAGACCTCGCGCTGGAACGGCGTGCCGCCGAAGCGGCAGGCAATCGCATCGAGCCGGCCCGGCTTGCCGGCGAAATATCCGGACAGCGCCTGCGTGACCCGCGCCGGCGCTGTCCGTTCCTCCAGAACCGCGTGGCCGTGCTGCTGACGCAGCAGCTGTATCATCCGGTCCTCATAGTCCGACCAGTCGAGCGCGCAAAGCCGCTCCGCGGCATCCCTCACCAGCAGCGCTTCGCCGATCGGCGTCGTCATGCGGCTGAGAAAGAACGGCTCGGGTTGATCGTGTGACATCTGCGGTTTCTCTATCGCGACGTGCCCACCTGGCAAGGTGCCCACAACGGTTTTTTTATCCGCCAGATCCGGGCATCGATCCACCCGAATCCCGACCGGATACCGATTGCTCATAGGGCCGTTGCCCGCGCCGTGCTCTCGCCGCGACCTGCTCACACCGCGCTGATCGGGCCAAGACGGTTTCCCTTTGCATTGCCGCGAGGCTTTCTTCAGTATTGTCGGCAACGATGGCGTTGCCCGGCCAGGGCGCGACCGTCGATCGAGACACCGTCAGTGCGTCATACAAAGGAAACGTCACCATGAGGGATCACCTTCACCATTTTATCGCTGTCGCAGCCGTATCTGTCGCGTTGTCGGCATCACCGGCCTTCGCGCAGAAGAAATACGATACCGGCGCCAGCGATACCGAGATCAAGATCGGCCAGACCGTGCCGTTCAGCGGACCGGCCTCGGCCTATGCCACCATCGGCAAGTCGCAGGCCGCCTATTTCAAGATGGTCAACGATCAAGGCGGGGTGAACGGTCGCAAGCTGAACCTGATCCAGTATGACGACGCCTACAGCCCGCCCAAGGCGGTGGAGCAGGTGCGCAAATTGGTCGAGGGCGACGAGGTGCTGCTGACGTTCCAGATCGTCGGCACCCCCTCGAATGCCGCCGTGCAGAAGTACCTGAACCAGAAAAAGGTCCCGCAACTCTTCGCAGCCACCGGCGCGACGCGCTTCAGCGACCCGAAGAACTTCCCGTGGACGATGGGCTTCAATCCCAACTACCAGTCCGAGGGGCGCATCTACGGTAAATACATCCTCGCCAACCATCCCAATGCCAAGATCGGCATCCTCTATCAGAACGACGACCTTGGCCGCGACTATGTTACGGGACTGAAGGCCGGTCTCGGCGACAAGGCCAAAACCATGATCGTTGCCGAGGCATCCTATGAGCTCACCGACCCGACGATCGATTCCCAGATCGTCAAGCTGAAGGCATCGGGCGCTGATCTGCTGTTCGATGCGTCGACGCCGAAATTCGCCGCCCAAGCCATCAAGAAGGTCGCCGACCTCGGCTGGAAGCCGGTCCACATCCTCGACATCAACGCCACCTCGGTCGGCGCGGTGATGAAGCCCGCTGGGCTCGAGAACTCGAAGGGCGTCATTAGCGTCAACTACGGCAAGGATCCGCTCGACCCGAAGTGGAAGGACGATCCGGGCATGAAGAAGTATTTCGAGTTCATGGCGAAGTACTTCCCCGAGGGCGACAAGGATTCAAGCTTCAACACCTACGGCTACAGCACCGCGCAGCTCCTGGTTCACGTGCTTAAAGCCTGCGGCGACAACCTGACGCGCGAGAACGTGATGAAGCAGGCGACCAGCCTCAACAATGTGGAACTCGACCTGTCGCTGCCGGGCATTGTCGGATCGACCTCGCCGACCGACTATCGTGTCAACAAGCAGTTGCAGATGATGAAGTTCGATGGCGAGCGCTGGGAAACCTTTGGCCCGATCATCACCGACGATGCGGCCGGCTGATCCGCCAAGGCCGTCTGATCTCGAAGCCGGCGCGGCGTTTGCTGCGCCGGTTTTTCTTGTCTGGCGCTGGTGTGGGCACGCCCACCGCCAGTCCGCTGCGCGACACAGCCGCGCGAACTCTTCCGACGACGGACGCGGTAGGGTTAAGCAGCTCTAAATTGCCGCTTTTTCAAATATTTATCGGCAATCACGGCACGCCGCGTTAACCCTCGTTTAACCCGCCTTTAAACCCGGCGGATTAGGCTCCTCCCGAGACGGCGGCTGCATCCCGGCATGCTTTTCAGCCTTTCTGCTGAAGGCTGCAACGACATCGGTCCGTGCGCAGTCGCTTCGGAATGGGGGACTTTCACCGGCGTTGTTCGGCGGCGAAGGTTCTGGGCGTGGGTGCATCTGGCTGATGGCGTTGCGACGAAAGAAAGCCGCGGCCCGCAAGGAGCCGCAGTTCGGGATCGGCCCGTCGCTGGCCAGCCTGCGGCTGAGCGCGGCCGACCGCATCGGCATCATCAGCAACGACAAACCGAAAAAGCCCGCCAGGCGCAACGGCGGCGGCGGCCGCAAGCCACGCAAGCGCGCCCCGCGCGGCAGTCTGCGACGCAAGCTGTATCGCATGGGCTATTGGAGCGCCGTGCTGGGATTGTGGGCCCTGATCGCCGTTGCCGGCGTCGTGATCTGGGTTGGCGCGCACCTGCCGCCAATTCAGTCGCTGGAGATTCCCAAGCGTCCGCCGACGATCCAGATCGTCGGCCTCGATGGCAGCATGCTGGCGACGCGCGGCGAGATGGGCGGTGCCAACGTCGCACTGAAGGAGCTGCCGCCCTATCTGCCGAAGGCTTTCATCGCCATCGAGGATCGCCGCTTCTACAGCCATTTCGGCATCGATCCGCTCGGCATCGCCCGTGCGGTGGTGGCCAATGTGCTGCACCGAGGCGTTTCGCAAGGCGGCTCCACCCTGACGCAGCAATTGGCCAAGAACCTGTTCCTGACCCAGGAGCGCACCATACAGCGCAAGCTGCAGGAGGCCGAGCTTGCGTTGTGGCTCGAGCGCAAGCACACCAAGGCGCAGATTCTCGAGCTCTACCTGAACCGCGTCTATTTCGGCTCCGGTGCCTACGGCGTCGACGCGGCGGCCCAGAAATATTTCGGCAAGTCGGCGCGCAACGTCACCCTTGCGGAGGCGGCGATGCTGGCCGGGCTGGTGAAGTCGCCCTCGCGTCTTGCCCCGAACCGTAATCCGGAAGGCGCCGAGAAGCGCGCCCAGACGGTGCTGACCGCGATGGCCGATGCCGGCTTCATCACCCAGCAGCAGGCCAAGGCCGCGATCGCCCATCCTTCCTATGCGGTCAAGCCGCCGACCGCCGGCACCATCAACTATGTTGCTGACTGGATCGGCGAGGTGCTTGACGACCTGGTCGGCCAGATCGATCAGAACATCGTGGTCGAGACCTCGATCGATCCGAAGCTGCAGAGCGTGGCGGAAGCCGCCGTCATCGACGAGCTCGCCGCCAAGAGCAACAAGTTCAATGTCACCCAGGGCGCGCTGGTGGCGATGACGCCGAGTGGCGAGGTCCGCGCCATGGTCGGCGGACGCAATTACGGCGACAGCCAGTTCAACCGCGCGGTGACGGCGAAGCGCCAGCCCGGCTCGGCGTTCAAACCCTTCGTCTACCTCACCGCGCTCGAGGCCGGCCTGACCCCGGACACGATCCGCCAGGACGCGCCGATCGACGTCAAAGGCTGGCGGCCCGAAAACTACACCCACGAATATTTCGGCGCCGTCACGCTGACCCAGGCGCTGGCGATGTCGCTCAACACCGTGGCAGTCAGGCTCGGCCTTGAGGTCGGCGCCAAAAACGTCGTGCGCACCGCGCATCGCCTCGGCATCGCGTCCAAGCTCGACGCCAATCCCTCGATCGCGCTTGGCACCTCCGGCGTCTCGCTGCTCGAACTGGTGGGCGCCTATGCGCCGTTCGCCAATGGCGGCCGCAGCGCCTCCCCCTATGTGGTGACGCGGATTCGCGCCGAGAACGGCAAGGTGCTGTATCGCCGGCCACCGCCATCCCGCGATCAGGTCGTCGATCCGCTCTATGTCGGCATGATGAACACCATGATGCGGGAGACCCTGGTCAGCGGCACCGCGCGCAAGGCCGAGATTCCGGGCTGGAGCGCCGCCGGCAAGACCGGCACCAGCCAGGATTTCCGCGACGCCTGGTTCATTGGCTACACCGCCAATCTCGTCACCGGCGTCTGGCTTGGCAACGACGACAACTCGCCGACCCGCAAGGCCACCGGCGGCGGCCTGCCGGTCGAGATCTGGACGCGCTTCATGCGGGTGGCGCATCAAGGCGCGACGGCGGCACCGCTGCCAGGCGGCCAATCGCAGGGCGGGCTGCTCTCCAGCATCGTGCCGCGATCGATCCTGCCGCAGGCAAACCCTGTTCCCGCACCACCGGCCGAGCTGCCGAACGGCGCTCCTGCACGCGGCTACACGCCACCGCCCTCCTATCCGCCGCCCGCTGCGGCCGCTGGTGCCGCCCGGCCCACGCCGACCTCGGTGCGGCCTGAAGCGGCCGCCGGCCTCGACGGCTGGCTGGTTGATCGGCTGTTCGGCCGATAGCACGAGACCGGGCCCATGATGTCCGTCGGCCTTAGGCTTCCAGATGTGATGTCACGGCGACTGCTGCCGGATGCCGTTCAATCATCAATACCGAAGCGATGCAGATCGTTGCCATGGACATCGAGCCACGCCTTGGCCCGATCGACCTGGGGGCAGATCCGCGCCACCACGCGCCAGAATCGCGGCGAGTGATTCATCTCGACGAGATGTGCAACCTCATGAGCGGCCAGATAGTCGAGCACATAAGGCGGCGCCAGGATTAGCCGCCACGAGAATGACAGCGAGCCCTCGGAGGTGCAGGAACCCCAGCGGCTCGACTGATCGCGGATCGAGATTCGCCGCACCTTGACGCCAAGCTCTGCGGCATAGACGGCTGCGGCCTTGTGCAGGTCGCGCCGCGCCTCGCGCTTGAGGAAGTCATGAATCCTTCGCTCGATATATTCGATGCCGCCGGCCGCACACAGCAGCCGCTCGCCGCAGTCGCGCGTCTCAGTCCACACCGTACCGCGGACGCTGGCGCGATGCACGATGCGATGCGGCACACCGCGCAAAGGCACGATGATGCCGGGCTGAAACGGTGCCGCCTTCGGCAAACGGCCGAGACGCGCGGCGATCCAACCGCCATGCCGCTGCGCGAACTCTTTCGCGTCGATGATGGTGCCGCGCGGCGGCATGGTGAGCACGGCTTCTCGCGCGCTCGGATGAATCCGCAACGTATAACGCCGCGCGCGGCGATGCCGACGCAGCCGGATCGCGAAAATCTGCGAACCAAATTTGATGGTGATCGTGGAGGGCTCACTGGGACGGCGATAAAGGAGGGCACGTGTAGCCATGTCTGGGGATCCGGCAATCGGGAAGTTGCCGGGATTTTGCCATAACCGCCGCCAGGGAAAGTGCCCGGCGCAAAAACAAATCATTTGCCCAATATACAGGGGAAATGGGGCTGATGCGCCCCAGATGATGGGCCTCGGAACCGGATTCCGGGGTTCCTCGGCGCTCCGTTTCGAGGGCCAAGGACTGATTTAAAACTCACCCTTTCCGCGAAGCAGGAATTAACGTTCATTTCATGAGCGCCGCGTGCCTTTGTGACACGAACGACAGGCGTCGCATCACGGATCTGCAAGAGCTTCGATGGATGCTGAACGGCTTTGCGCTATTCGGCAGCCGCCATCGTCGTACGACCGGCTGCGGAGGCCTGCATGAAGGCGGAAATGCGCGGCACGATCTCTGAGCGGAAACGCGATCCGTTGAAGACGCCATAGTGGCCAACGCCTTGCTGCACATAATGCACACGGCGATCAGCAGGAATCCGAGGACACAGTCCGTGGGTGGCTTCCGTCTGGCCGAGGCCTGAGATGTCGTCGTTCTCGCCTTCCACAGTCATCAGCGCGACGCGGCTGATGCTGGCCGGCTCGACCAGCTGGCCGCGATGACGCATCTCTCCCTTGGGCAGCGCGTGCTTGACGAACACCTGATCCACCGTCTGCAGATAATATTCCGCCGTGAGGTCCATCACCGCGAGATATTCATCATAGAAGTCGCGATGCTTCTCGACCTTGTCGCCGTCGCCCTTGACCAGGTTGTCGAACAGCCGGCGATGGGCATCGACATGGCGGTCGAGATTCATGCTGACGAAGCCGGTGAGCTGCAGGAAGCCGGGATAGACATCACGCATGAATCCGGGATGCGGGAACGGCACCTTGGTGATGACATTGCGGCGGAACCAGTCGATGCCCCGCTCTTCCGCAAGCTTGTTGACCGCGGTCGGATTGCGCCGGGTATCGATCGGGCCACCCATCAGCGTCATCGACAGCGGCACCATGGGATCATTGGCCGCTTCCATCAGCGAGACCGCGATCACCACCGGGACCGCCGGCTGGCAGACAGCGACGACATGCACGTCACCGCCGAGCACATGCATGATCTCGATCAGGTAATCGACATAGTCGTCGAGATCGAACCGTCCGTCCGACAGCGGCACCATGCGCGCGTCGGACCAGTCGGTGATGTAGACGTCATGCCCCGGCAGGAACGCTTCGACGGTGCCGCGCAGCAGCGTCGCGTAATGGCCGGACATCGGCGCGACCAGCAGCACGCGCGGCTGCGGCGCGGCCAGTGGACGGGCCAGACAACGATCGAAATGCAGTAGCCGGCAGAACGGCTTCTCCCACACCGTGCGGATTTCCACCGGCGTGCGCACGCCATTGACCTCAGTGTGATGGATGCCCCATTCGGGCTTGCCGTAGCGCCGCGTGGTGCGCTCGAACAGCTCGCATCCTGCCGCCACCGATTTGCCGAACTGGGTGTGGGCCCAAGGGTTCAGCGGGTTCTCGAACAGAATCTTGGTGGCATCGGTGATGGCCCGGACCGGATTGAGCGACGCCTGCCCCATCTCATACATCCAGTACATCGGAGTCATCAGTGCGGAGCCACCCTCCGCCGAAAGGGGCGGGGCATCGCCAAATTCACCTATCGCCATCATCAATCCCCTGGTTGCCTTTTTGCAGCGCAGCAGTCTGACGGCTGCCCGGCGGAGCGTCAATCCGTCTCATGTGTGAGACCGTCGATAATCAGGATACCTATTGTGTTTGAACGAGGTTAAGGAGCGATTCCTTTTCCGGGGCCCGGCTCCGGGGCCCGGCGCGACTCCCGGCCTCCTTTCCCGATGCCGGTTCCGGCCACATCATCAGGCCGGCGATTCGGCCGCCCTACGGAACCCTCACGCGCCGCATCGGACTAGCAGATGGAATCATCCATGACCGACGTCTCGTTTCCGGATTTCCGCCATCCGCACCGGTCGGTCCGACTGGACACCATCCTGCGCCTGCGCTGGCTGGCGGTGCTGGGCCAGCTCGCCGCGATCTTCTTCGTGGTGCAAACGCTCGATTTCGAAGTGCCGGTGATCCCCTGCATCGTGATCATCGCCATATCGGCACTGGTGACGCTGGCGCTGCAGATCGCGGTCAACCCGATGCAGCGGCTGGCGCCGCGGTTCGCCGCCGCGCTGCTCGCCCTCAACATCGCCGAGCTCGCGGGCCTGCTCTATCTCACCGGCGGACTGCAGAATCCGTTCTCGTTCCTGTTTCTCGGCCCGGTGCTGATCTCCGCCACCGCGCTGCCGACCCGCATCACCATCGCGCTCGGCATCTTCGCCGCGGTCTGCGCCACCGCGCTCGGCTTCTTCCATCTGCCGCTGCCGTGGGACGCCGGCGACCCGCTGGTGCTGCCGCCGGTCTATATGGCCGGCATCTGGCTTTCGATCCTGCTCGCCATCGGCGTGACCAGCCTCTACACCTTCCAGGTGACGGAGGAAGCGCGCAAGCTCTCGGACGCGCTCGCCGCCACCGAACTGGTGCTGACGCGCGAGCAGCATCTCACGCAACTCGACGGCCTCGCCGCGGCCGCAGCCCACGAACTGGGCACGCCTCTCGCCACCATCTTCCTGATCGCACGGGAGCTCGAGCAGGGCACGCCCGCCGACAGTCCGATTGCCGGGGACATCAAGACACTGCGCGAACAGGCGCAGCGCTGCCGCGATATTCTGAGCAAGATCACCCAGCTCTCCTCTTCCGGGGCGCCGTTCGACCGCCTGCCGCTGTCGACATTGATCGAGGAAGCGGTGGCACCGCACCGCGACTTCGGCATCGCCATCAACGTCCGCATTGCCATTGCCGGCACGCCGGAGCCCACCACCATGCGCAACCCGGCCATCCTTTATGGCGTCGGCAATATTCTGGAGAACGCGGTGGACTTCGCCCAGACCACGGTCGAGGTGAATGCGCGCTGGACGCAGGAGATGGTCGAGATCGAGATCGCCGACGACGGTCGCGGCATCGCGCCCGACCTGCTGAAGCGGATCGGCGAGCCCTATCTGTCGCGGCGGCGCGATACCAACCAGACCCATCCCGAGCGCCAGGGTCTGGGGCTCGGCATCTTCATTGCGCGCACACTGCTCGAGCGGACCGGAGCCACCGTCGCCTTCTCCAACAGGGTCTTTCCCGATCACGGCGCCGTGGTCCGGATCAGCTGGCCCCGCGCCAGCTTCGAGACCACCACGGCGGCCGAAGAGGAAGGCTGAGCACGTCCTTTCAGGCTTTCAGGCTGGTGCGGGGAGATGCACCGTCCGCGATCGCGATAACGGAACTGTCATCGCGACGATATGGACTCTTGGCATCGTCCGGCGACACCCCATATGCTCCGGTGCTAACAATCCAGGAACCCCGCCCGTGACCGCCATTGCCGAACTTGCCGCCGAAACCGACCGCTCGCTGATGATCGTCGAGGACGACAAGCCGTTTCTCGAGCGTCTGTCACGAGCGATGGAGAGCCGCGGCTTCACGGTGACCTCGTGCGAAAGCGTCGCCGATGGCCTCAGCCAGATCGACAAGGCCGCGCCGGCCTTCGCCGTGGTCGATCTTCGTCTCGGCGACGGCAACGGTCTTGATGTGGTCGCGGCGTTGAAGAAGCAGCGTCCCGATGCCCGCGCGATCGTGCTGACCGGCTACGGCAACATCGCCACCGCGGTGACCGCCGTGAAGATGGGCGCGGTGGACTATCTGTCCAAGCCGGCGGATGCCGATGATGTGGTGGCGGCCCTGCTCGCCAGCGGCACCGAGAAGTCAGAGCTGCCGACCAACCCGATGTCGGCGGATCGCGTCCGCTGGGAGCACATCCAGCGCATCTACGAGCTGTGCAACCGCAACGTCTCCGAGACGGCACGCCGGCTCAACATGCATCGCCGCACCCTCCAGCGCATTCTCGCCAAGCGCGCGCCGCGCTGACACGGCGCAGCCGCCAACGGACATTCCCTCGTCTCGCGTGGACGCGATCCGCACGGCCACCGTGGCGGAGCACTCTCCGCCGCTTGATGCCAATCACTCCATGCCCATGTGACCGAGACCGAGATGTCCTTGCGGATCGGCCAGCCGGCTAATCCGCTGCGCCGCCGCCATCGCGAAGCGGATCGTCATCAGCTTGCGCGTCGGCGCCGGCAGGCGGTGTTCGGGTGCTTCGCAATGCAGATGCGCGCCATAGGCATCCGCGACGATCAGGCCGGTATCCGGCGGGAAGATGTCGCAGGGCAGATCCTGCATGAAGGCGAAGAACAGCCGGTCGCAATGCGCGCGGTATTCGTGCCATTTGTTATCGGCCCGCAAATCATCCGCCGATGACTTGATCTCCACGATCCAGAGATCGCCGCGCGCGTTCAGCGCCACGAGATCGGCGCGCCGGCCCGACGGCAGCGGCAATTCGCCGATGCAGGAGAAGCCGAGCGCGCCAAGCCAGCGCGCCGTGCCCCGCGCCACCGCGGTGGCGGTCGGCGACTGGCGGCAGTCGGGCGGCAATTCGAGCGTGGGTGAAAATGGCGATTCCATGGGAGTCGAACCCTATCAGATTTCATCCCGACACAGCAGGGTGCGACGGCTTTTTCACCCTGCCCTCATCGCGGCAGCGGGGATCGTCGTCACCCGGATCGCCGGCACCGCCGCGCGGTGTGACGCGATTCGCCTTTGCAGCCCGATCCTGGTTCCGCACCGGAACCGACAGGAGGAGACATTGTCGTTCATTCGCTTGTCCCGCGCGCTGGCGCTGGCCGTCACTCTACTGCTCCTTGGCCGCGCGACGATACCTCAGGCCGACGCCAAGCCCGTGATCGAGGTGGCGTTCGTGCTCGACACCACCGGCTCGATGGGCGGGCTGATCGAAGGTGCCAAGGCCAAGATCTGGTCGATCGCCACCGCCATCGCTGATGGCAACGCCGATGCCGACATCCGCATGGGTCTCGTCGCCTATCGCGATGTCGGCGATGACTATGTCACCCGCAGCTTCGACCTCACCACGGACATCCAGGATCTCTATGCCCATCTTCTTGAACTGAAAGCGCGCGGTGGCGGCGACTGGCCCGAAAGCGTCAACGAAGCGCTCGACGTTGCCGTCAACAAGCTGCAATGGACGCCCGGCAGGGACACCCGCCGCATCGTCTTCCTGGTCGGTGACGCTCCGCCGCACATGGACTACGACCACGACACCAAATACACGACCACGCTGGCCGTGGCGAAGCAGAAGGACATCATCGTCAACGCCGTGCTCGCCGGAGTCGCCCGCGACACCGAACGGGTCTGGCGCGACATCGCGCAGCGGGGCAACGGCCGTTTCATTCCGATTCCGCAGGACGGCGGCCAGGTCGTCATCATCGAGACGCCCTATGATGATGACATCATCATCCTTCAGAACCAGATCAACGAGACGGTGCTGCCCTATGGTCCGCGCCTGAAACAGCGCCACACCGAGGAGAAGACCAAGCAGCTCTCGCGCCTTGCCGCATCCGCGCCCGCCGCAGCGACGGACATGGCGAGCTACATCAGCAAGCGCTCGGTCGCAGCCGCAGAGGCGGTGACAGGCGGTGGCGATCTCGTCAGCGACGTCGCCGCCGGACGGCAGAAGCTCGAAGCGGTCACGGACGAGGAACTTCCGGAGGCCCTGCGCAAGTTGCCCGCACCAGAGCGCAACGCCCTCATTACGAAACAGATGGAAACCCGCAAGACACTCAACGAAAGGCTCGCCGAATTGGTGGCCAAGCGGGACAAGTTCGTCGCCGCCGAACAGGCGCGGCGCACCACGCCGAAGGCGTCCTCCTTCGATCGCGTGGTCGAGGACACATTGAAGGCGCAGATCACACGCGAGCGCATGATCCCGGAAACGGGATGCCGGGTTTCCGGACGAGACCATCTCGGGCAAAGACACAAGCTGGAATCCGGTTCAAGGCAGTTGAGCCGGATTCCTGCAGCGGTTGAGCCGCCGAACCGACATCCGGGCAGCGCAGGGCCGCGTCCGCTGCGGCCCGCCACGCCACTTTTCCCTTGGCGGCGCGGGAAAAATCGGCAATGTGCGAGGCATGACCCAGACCGCACAAAGCAAGGCCAAGGCCGGCGCGACCATCATCCCGGTCACCCTGTTTCAGCAGAACTGCCTGCTGCTGTGGTGTGAAGCCACGCGGCGCGCGGTGGTGTTCGATCCCGGCGGGGACGTTCCCAACATCCTCAGCGCCATCAAGCAGGCTAATGTCACCGTCGAGCAGATCTGGCTGACCCACGGCCACATCGATCACGTCGGCGGCGCCGCGGAGCTGCGCGACGCGCTGACGGTGCCGATCGTCGGCCCGCACAGCGCCGACAAATTCCTGCTCGATCACGTGGTGGAAAGCGGCGCCAATTACGGCATGACCGGCGTGCGCAACTTCGCGCCGGATCGCTGGCTCGACGAAGGCGACCAGGTCAGCATCGGCGAACTGACCTTCGATATCCTGCATTGCCCCGGCCACTCGCCCGGCAGCGTGGTGTATGTCAGCAAGGAGATGCGCTTCGCGCATGTCGGCGATGTGCTGTTCAATGGCTCGGTCGGCCGCACCGACCTGCCGGGCGGCAGTCACGCCACGCTGATCTCCTCGATCACCACCAAGCTGCTGCCGCTCGGCGACGACGTGCAGTTCATCTGTGGCCACGGGCCCGGTTCGACCTTCGGCCACGAACGCCGCAGCAATCCGTTCCTCAATGGAATGATGTGAGCCCTGGACGTCCCTGCCGGGCGCGTCAGCGCTCGATGTCCGCGCTCGACCAGCGCTCGATCTGCGAGGCGGCGATAATCTGCTTCGGCTGATACGGGTTCAGCGTGCCGGCGCTGACAAGAAATCCCTTGGCGAGGATCTCACGCGCAAACGCCTTGGCTTCGGCCTCGGTCTTGAATGTCCGGGTCGAGCGAACCGGTCCCGACGAGCGCGTCGCTGTCTTCATAGCTTTGTCGGGACCATAGGAAACATACCAAGTATCGGGTCGTGTCATTCATGTGCAACGCGTCCGTCACAGAAAGGTTTCACCGCCGCAATGCTGCGGCAAAACCGCGACGTTTTGCCGTCCTTTTCGTGCTGCGGCCGGCGGAGCGATCTGCTCGCCGGCCGGCCGGATGGCGGACTTATTCGAGACTGTGACCTTACTCGATGATCTCGACCACGCGGTGCGTGCGCGGATCGACCAGCACGGTCCGGTCATTCACGACGGTGTAGCGGTAATCACGCACGCCGTATTCCTCCGGCACCTCGTAATAGGTCACGCCGTCTTCAGGCAGCACGGTGCCCACGCGCACCTCCTCCCTGTAGCGATAGGACGGCACGTGCCGCTCCACGACATAGCGGTGGAAGCGCGGGCGCTGCTCGACGCCGAGGACGCCGGCGACGCCGCCGACGACACCGCCGATCGCACCACCGACAACGGCGCCGACCGGCCCGGCCGCGCGCTCGCCTTCGCGCGCACCATGCTCGACACCGCCCGGCACGCCTTGTGCCTGTGCCGCGAGCGGCGCGGCGACAAGCACGGCGAGGGCTACAGTTCCAATCAGGCGACGCATCATGTCAAATCTCCCAAGGATGGTGACAAAGAGACAGCACAAGTCGGAACGATGCCGCATCGTTCCGCTTCGAACCGGCTCGACGATCGGATCACCGACAAAAAAATCGCGGAACAAATCGGGCGCCGCCGGCATGCCATCGATGCGGCGAAGCTGGCGCTGACATCCCCAATCGATGCCGTGTGGCAGATAATGCACGACGGCGAGGCCGGGAGTCCGGCAGTCATATCGTGGCGCCGGCCCCGTATGCGCAGCTCAGGTCAGCTTGACCATCCCGACCCGCCGGGTCTTGGAGTCCGAACCGACATCGCCGGCCGGATGCTTCCCTTTCGCGGAGCATGAGAGCTGTCGTGTTGCACCCGTGCAAAAGACGGATCTCCGATCCGGCTCAGGTCAGCCCCAAGGCCCGCGCCGCGCCGCCTGCCCACCCCACGGGCCGCGAGGGCCTGGGGCCGGAGAGGCCGGACGGGGCGGCGACGACGGCATCTGGCCGCCGCGGCCGAACTCGGCGGCGAGCCGCTGCAGCGCCGCGATACGGTTGGCGGTCGAGGGATGGGTGGCGAACAGGTTGTCCATGCCCTGCCCCGACAGCGGGTTGATGATGAACATGTGCGCGGTGGCCGGCGCACGCTCGGCCTCCAGGTTCGGCACGTGATGCGCGGCATTCTCGATCTTGGCCAGCGCCGAGGCGAGCCACATCGGCTGGCCGCAGATGCGCGCGCCCATCTCGTCGGCGGCATATTCGCGGGTGCGGCTGATCGCCATCTGAACCAGCATGGCGCCGAGCGGGGCGAGGATCATCATCGCCAGCGAGCCGATGATGCCAAGCCCGCCACCCTGGCCGTTGTTGTCGCGGTGGCCGCCGAAGAACATGCCGAACTGCGCCAGCATCGAGATCGCGCCGGCGAAGGTGGCGGTGATGGTCATCAGCAGCGTGTCGTGATGCTTGATGTGCGCCAGCTCATGCGCGATCACGCCGGCGAGCTCCTCGCGGCTCAGCGACTGCACCAGGCCGGTCGTCACCGCCACGGCGGCGTTCTGCGGGTTGCGGCCGGTGGCGAAGGCGTTCGGCTGCGGATTGTCCATGATGAAGACGCGCGGCATCGGCAGGCCGCCGCGTCCAGCCAGTTCCTGCACCAGCCGGTGCAAATCGGGCGCGGTGCGCGCGTCGACCTCATGGGCGCCGTACATCGACAGCACCATGCGGTCCGAATTCCAGTAGGCGAACAAATTCGTCGCGGCCGCAATCAGCAGCGCGATCATCGCGCCGCTGCCGCCGCCGATCAGGTAGCCCACGCCCATGAAGAGGCCGGTCAGGCCTGCCAGCAGGATCGCGGTGCGCAAATAGCTCATCGGGTCCTCCAGACGCCGCGCGCCTGCGCGGCACGTCACCTAAATGGGAATGGGAGCCATGCCTGCGCAAGAGAACCGGCTGCGGCGGCGCGTCGCGGCGTTGCCGCAGACCGGCCCGGGCCGGGTGGCCATTCCTCTCGTCAACGCCCCGGACCTGCAGCAGGGCGCCGCCAAGAAGACCTGAGGCGGGATCGGTTCAGGGCGGATCGGATGCCATCACCCAAGGCGTCCTTGCGCCGCAAGGCCCGTCGCAAGTTGGCGGCCGTCGCACCGCCCGGAGCACGCCGTCACACCGCAGCAAACGGACGTCAGCCGCCATCCTGCCCGAACAGCTCACGCAGCTTGACGTAGCCCTGCTGCTGCTGCGTCCAGTTGCGGCCGCCGATCACCCCGCCGTCGATCACCAGATCGGTGCCATTGATGAAGGAGGATTCGTCGCTCGCGAGAAAGACCGCGGCATAGGCAATATCGTCGGGCAGGCCGGCGCGCGGGATCGGCTGCGCCGACTTGAACACGCCGGCCAGCGTTTCCGCCTTCCGGTCGGCCGCCCCGTTCTCGACCCCGAGCGCCTTGGCCAGAATGCCGGTGGCGATCGCGCCCGGTGAAATGCTGTTGACCCGGATGCCGGCCTCGCCAAGTTCCATCGCGACGCATTTGGTGAAATGGATGACAGCGGCCTTGGCCGCGCCGTAGACCAGCGACGACGAATAGCCGCCGAGATGGCCGGCGATGCTGCCGTTGTTGATGATGCTGCCGGAGCCCTGGCGGCGCATATGCGGCGCGGCGTGCTTCATGCCGAGCATGACGCTGCGCAGCAGCGTCGCCATCGCGGCGTCGAAGCGCGCGGCGTCGAGTTCCTCGATGCCGCCGGTCTGGGCCGGGCCGCCGGCATTGTTGAACAGGCAGTCGATGCGGCCGAACCGCTCCACCGCAAGTCCGACCAGGGCCGCGACCTGATCCTCCGCGGTGACGTCGGTCTGCTTGAAGATGCAGTTGACGCCGAGCTTCTTCGCCAAAGCCTCGCCCTCCGCCGCGCGGCGCCCTGCCGCCACCACTCTCGCGCCCTCGGCGACGAAAATCTCCGCGGTGCGCCGGCCGATGCCGCTGGTCGCCCCGGTGATCACCGCCACCTTGCCGTCGAGTCGCCCCATGCCGTTTCTCCCGTCCATCATACCTGTGCTGCCGGGATCATAGCCGCCGACCGCGCCGCCACAAGCGACGATGGCCGGTCCGCCCTGCGGGATCCTGCCCCCAGCTCCCCGCACGGCTTGGCAAAATTTACCAAGGGCCGCAGCAAACATACGGGCGGTTAACTATTTCGATCGAAGGTGACGAAAGATGCGGGCCCTCGTGCAGCGGAGTAAACATGCGTAAACTTCCCGTTCTCGTCATTGCGGCATCGGTCGCGACCGTGGCCGTGGTCGCCGGCACCGCCCGGTACTATCTGTCCTCCACCGCCGTTGACGCTGCTGCCTCCGCCCCCGAACTGACCACCGGCGCGATCGAGACGCGCTGGCCGAAACCGGGTGTCGAGCCGCGCACCGCCGCCGCCCAGCCGATGCCGAGCGTGCAGGCCCCGGCCACCACCCCGGAGGTGGCACCGAAGCCGGACGCCGCGCCGAAACCGCAGGCCGCGGCCAAGCCCGCCTGCGACAACCCCAACGCGATGGGCATATCGCGGACGGTGCAGATCGACACCACCGGCGGCCCGGGCTTCGGCATGTCGCAATACCGCGATTATGACTTCCTGAAGCCGGGCGAAGTGGTCCTCACCTTCGACGACGGCCCCTGGCCGGTGACGACGGCCACCGTGCTGGCCGCGCTGAAGGCCGAGTGCCTGCAAGCGACCTTCTTCAACATCGGCGAACACGCCATGTGGCATCCGGGCGTGCTGAAGCAGGTGATCGCGGCGGGCCACACCGTCGGCACGCACACCTGGTCGCACAAGAACCTCGCGCAGAGATCGTTCCAGGACGCCAAGGACGAGATCGAGAAGGGCGTCAGCGCGGTGTCGATGATGGCCGGCACGCCGGTGGCGCCGTTCTTCCGCTACCCGCAGCTGCGGCAGACCGCCGAACTGAAGGCCTATCTCGCCCAGCGCAACATCGCCGCGTTCTCGATCGACATCGATTCGCAGGACTTCAAGGTCAAGAATCCCGACCAGCTTGTCACCTCGATCATGACGCAGCTCAAGAAGAAGCAGAAGGGCATCATCCTGATGCACGACCTGCACAAGTGGTCCGCCGCCGCCGTGCCGTCACTGCTCGTGCAGCTCAAGGCCAACGGCTACAAGGTGGTTCACCTCCGCCCGAAGGAGATGCTGACCACGCTGCCGGAATATGACGAGATGATCGCCAAGCTGGCGCAGCCGGTCCGCTCCAGCAGCGCCCGCGACATCTCCGCGGTGGTGCGGACCGTCGACTGACGGGACGAGGCCGGGCGGGCGCCGGCGTTCCATGAGAGCCTCGGTTCTGATCGAATCAGAATCGGGGCTTATGCTTTTGCCCTGACGCGGTGTCTTCACGCGAATCGGCGTCCACGTCGCCCGAAACCGCGACAGCATCGAGCATGATGGACCTGGTGCGATCGCCCGGTTTCCCGGGGGGCCCCATGGAGCGACACCCCCGAACCCATCCGAACCCATCCGGCCGCCACACCCTTGGCGCCCGGATCGCTCCGCGGAACCCAGGCTGCTCGCCGCAGATCATCGCCGGCTGCTGATCGGCGGGGCGGCGCTGTCGGCGGCGGCGGCTTTGTCCGGCATCCTGCTGCTCGGATTGTCCGGCCCGGACGGGAAGAGCGCCGGTCTGAGGGCCCGCGATGACGCTTCGATCCGATCTCGTCGCGCGCCGGGAATGGGCCGGCCATTGAAACCATTGAAAAAGAAGCCATTGAAAACGGCTGCCCCTGGCCGGCCGCGCATGACACCCGGGGCCCTTCCATAGTCCACACCAGACCCACGCCGCCGTTGCCCCGCCCCGCCCGATCGGCTAAACAACGACGCATTGCACCCGTAGCTCAGCTGGATAGAGCGTTGCCCTCCGAAGGCAAAGGTCACACGTTCGAATCGTGTCGGGTGCGCCATTTCAGTACAGAACTGCGAACGCCGAATGCCGCGGATTCTCCGCTCGAAGCGGCCACCAAGGTGTGGAGCAGCAGTTCCGATTTCGATCCCATGATGCGAGCCTCGTCGTCCGCGACCTTGACGCGTTAGCGCGCGCAGGTGATCCCGCAGATAACGGCCTTCAAGACGCAGCCCTCTCGGTCCGCGTGAAAACTCATCGATCATGTCGATGCTGATTGCCTGGCCAACTCCGCCAACCAGATTACTGATGGGTGCGAGCCGTTAAGCGCAACGGTAACGAACGCAGGCGGCGCTCGCCAGGTTTCGGGTAGATGCTTTTATTCTCAATGTTGGGGACCACGGACATGCTTTCGTCAGCCCAAACGACCTTGTCCCTGCCCCTTCCCTTGGCGGCATAAAGGGCCTGATCTGCGGCGCGCATCATCGAGCCGAGATCGGCATGTTCCCCAAGCCCTGCGATGCCGATGCTTACGGTCAGGAACATGACCGTGCCGGCTGCCACCTGAACCGGCGTCGCCGCAATCTTCTCCCGCAGCTTTTCGGCAAAAACAAAAGCGTCGCCTATCGACGTCGCGGGAAGCAGCATGGCGAACTCCTCGCCGCCGATGCGTCCAGCGCAATCCGGCCGCAGGCTTGCCGACGAGCACGCGAGCGCGATCATTTTCAGCGCCTCATCGCCGGCACCATGACCATGCTGATCGTTGAGCGCTTTGAAATGATCAGCGTCGAGGATTAGCAGCGCGAGATCGCGCGCTCCATGCTTGGCCGCGGCGACTTCCCGCTCGGCCACCTCCATGAAATGACGACGATTGTGCAACTCGACCAACGGATCCCAAGATGCGAGCCGCGTCAGGCGTTCGATCAGGATGCGCCGATTCTCGAACAGCGCGAACAGGAACAGAGACAAGCCACAAGCCGCCGCGACGAAGAATCCGGCATTGGAAAGGCGATCCGCGATCGTCAAATGCGCCATGAAGCCGCCGCCGGACGCCGCCGCCCAGGTCACAGCAGCGCCGATCAGGACATTGGCGAGCGTGATGCTGCGCAATCCGCGGCGCAAGCCGATCCACAGTAGAAGGAGATAGGTCGCCGCCAGAAGCAACAGCGGGTGCGCCGGAATGCTGCCCAGCGCCAGGATGACGACCACCAGAATGCCGGCGGCGCTCGCCACTATTTCAAGCATCCCCTTGGGCCGTTCCGTCAGCATCCCTTCAGTAGCCCACGCCAGAATGAGCGGCGCAAACAGCAACTGTCCGACGGAATTGCCGATCCACCAGTGGACCCATGCAGAAGGAACGAGATCGAGAGATGGAAGGGGCTTCTGCAAGCCCTGTATCCACCAGGCGGCCGCCCATTCGGGCGGGATGATCGTCGGCGGTATAGCGCCAATGAGATAGAGCACGGCCACGCCGCCGGTCGCGCTGATCGGTTGCAAGATGAGAAAAACCATCGCGATGAAAAGTGATACGTCCCGCGGGTGATCGAAGCGCGGTGACAGGGACCAGCGGCGGAACAGGTATCCGCCCAAGGCACCTTGTCCGGCATTGACGAGACCGATCGCCGCGCCACCAAGGAGCGACGGTCCGGACCATAAGGAGAGGATGGTCTGACCGATCAGAATGCCGCCGGCGACCCGAGGACCAAAAAGGATGCAGAAAGCGAGAGCTATGCCTTCCGGGATGAAAACTACGCTCGTGACATTACCATATTCAACGGAAACGGCGAAGGTCAGCCGGCCAAAAAGAAAGTAAGCCGCAGCCAGAATGGCGCTGAGAAACAAAGTTTGAGCGGCCGTGATCGGATCGGGCGTGCTCTTCCAATGTCCATGCGATTTGGCCTTCGTTTCACTCATGGCTTCAACAAATATACCCCCAGCGAGTTTCGCCGATATCTACGTCTCAGCGATCAATGAAACGTAACGGCAGAAGACACATCTTATTTGGAGAGTTACCAATCGCCTAAATATCGTACTGAATTTTTAGCTTATATTCTCGGCTGTTCCCTTATCCAACTTGGCTTTGATCGGCCGCGGAAAGCTGATGAGCTCAAGCGGTGTTGTTGGCGCTGTCCCCTCCGGTCACGTCGTAGGTTGCGCCCGAAACCATGTAGGCGTCGTCGCTGGCGAGGAAGACGACGGCCGGCGCAATGGATTCCGGCGGAAGCCAGGGCACGCCGAGCGGGGATTTGGCGGTGAGCCTCTGCTTGGCTTCGGCTTCCAGCTTCTCCAGCGGCTCGGAATTGCTGAGGTCGTCGACCGCCTGCGCGTAGCGCTGCCGATGGCGCGTGAGCGGCGTGTCGATCAGGCCGGGGATAACCGCATTCACCGTGATTCCATATTGTCCGAGTTCGAGGGCCGCGGACTTCATCAGGCCGATGATGCCCCATTTCGAGGCTGAGTATGCCGCCCCGTATTTCGTCCCGTGCTGTCCTTGCGTTGACGACGTGACGATGATGCGACCACTGCCGTTCTTGACGAGATAAGGCGCGACGGCGCGAATGGCGTTGCAGGTGCCATTGAGATTGACGTCGATCTGGTCGTGCCAGTCAGCATCCTCCATTTCCAGGATCGGCTTGAAAGCCTGGATGCCGGCGTTGGCGAAGAGGATGTCAATCTTGCCGAAGGCCTCGGCCGTCCACGCCGCTACTTCACGCAAGGCCGCCATATCGCGCTGATCGAGCTGTCGCGCGCGCCACCTTCCACCTGCGGCTTCCACCAACCGGCCCGTTTCGTCCAATTCCTCGCGGGTGGCAGGCTCGACCTCCAGCGTGCTGCTGACCGGGCCCGCGATGTCGATGCCGACCACCGTTGCGCCCTCGCGCCCAAAAGCCACGGCTGTTGCCCGGCCGATACCGCGCGCGGCTCCGGTGACGATGGTGATTTTCCCCTCAAGGCGCTTTGATGACATTGTGCTTCTCCCTTCCTCGCGTCCCATGATCGTGTGCTGCGAGGAAACCGCGGCTCTCCAACGCTGCGCACTCACCAAGGTTGGTTGGCCGGTCCGACGGTGAATTCGCTGATTGTCGTATCGTCGGGCTGGTCGATCGCGAAGGCGACAACACTAGCGATCCGATCCGGTGAAATCCCGTATGTATCGTAGGTCTCTTTCATCGACGCGGCTGCCCCTTTATCGGTGATCGTGCCGAGCAGTTCCGTGTTGATCGCGGCTGGATAGATGGTCGCGGTGCGGATGTTTGTTTTTTCCATGGCGGATTCCATGCGGAGAACTTCCATAAAATCGCGCACGAACCACTTCGTCCCACCATAGACGGCGCCGTTCGGGTACGGTTTCAGGCCCGCAACCGATGACGTCGCGATGACGTGCCCCGACTTCTGCGCGATGAACACCGGCAATACGGCGGCCACTCCGTTCAGGACGCCCTTGATGTTCACGTCGACCATCCGATGCCACTCGTCGGTCTTCAGCGCAGAGACGGGAGAACTGGGCATCAGGCCGGCGTTCAGAAAAATAACATCGACGCGTCCGAACTTTTCCCTGGCCAGATTTACGATGGCGTCATTCTCAGACTGCTTGGTTACGTCCAGTTCCTGATAGATGGCCTCGCCGCCATTTTTCTGGATTTCGTCGACGATCTGCTCGAGTTTGTCGGTGCGCCGCGCACCGAGCACGACTTTCGCGCCCTTGCTTGCAAGCAACTTGGCAGCTGCCTCGCCGATGCCGGATGACGCGCCGGTGATGATGATGACTTTATCTTTGATCATAGCGAACTCTTTATGGTGGGGTTGTCGCACCGGCTCTCCGGAAGCGGTTCATTCCCGGACATTCAATGTCGCCAGCGCCTGGGTCAGCGCCGTGCGAGCGCGGTCAGCGCCAGCGGTGTCGCCCCATTTCTCCAACTCTTGGATGAACTGGCGCAGTTGGGCCGGGCTGAGACCAACTCTGATGCTGGCCGCCATATGCGAACTCAATTGTGATTCCACGCCGGGCGTAGCGGCGAGCGCACCAACGGTCGCCAACTCGCGGCTTTGCCAGTCGAGATTGTCGCGCTCAAAGATGTCGCCGAAGAGATGGGTTTGAAGAAATTGGTTGATGACTGGCGCGAAGTCAAAGAGCGGCCCTGCGACCGGCGCGCCCGAGATCTTCGTCTGATTGGCCGTGCCGATAGCGCGCAGCTCATCGCCGCTGGGAACGGCTTTGCTGGGCTCGCGTCCGGGCGCATCCTGAATGCCGCGCTGCTTGCGTGCCTCCACCACCTTCATCAGTTCGCCCAGCGCGTTCAGACTGCGCGGAAAGCCGACGTAGGCGTAAAGCTGGACAAGGATTTCCTTAGCCTCATTGATCGTCAGGCCGGCGTCCAACCCCCGGTTTAGGGCGGCATTGAGCTTGGGAATGTCGCTCACGGCCATAGACGCAGCGATCAGCGGGATGGCCTGCTGCTTGGCGGACAGCGTCTGAGAGGCTGCTTGATTGTTGCTCATAGCTTGGAGCTCCGAAGTGGATTGCTGCGCGTGGGCCGGGGTTAGCGCCAGGCCGAGGGCCAGCGCGAGGACAGTTATGCCTGCACCAACCCGGCGATGATCAACGCGCATTGTATTGCTCATCAGTCACCTTCTCTAACCAAACGACGTTGACGCCATCGAGCGCCTCCTGGATCGCAATATGAGTCATGGCGGTGGTCGGCGTAGCCCCATGCCAGTGCTTGTGCCCAGGTGGGCACCAGATGACATCGCCGGCGCGGATCTCAACGATCGGCTCGCCTTCGCACTGGGTCCAGCCGCAGCCAGCCGTGACGATCAGCGTCTGTCCCAACGGATGGGTGTGCCACGCCGAACGCGCGCCGGGCTCGAAAGTGACGGCCGCGCACGACACGCGCGCCGGTTCGGGCGGGCTGTTCAACGGGTCGATGCGAACCGTGCCGGTGAAATATTGCTCCGGTCCGACCTGAGAGGGCTGCGATCCAGCGCGCATTAGCTTCATGGCAAATCTCCTTTGAGCCTTGAACGATTGAAGCGGTGGCCATTGCAGTCGACCGCCTTGGGCGAACGCGCCGCAGCCGTCAGTGAACGGTGAAACCGCCGTCCACTGGCAGCGCCACGCCGATGACAAAGCTCGCGCCCGGGCTGCACAGCCAGAGCACGGTCTGCGCAATTTCGTCTGCTCGACCAAGGCGCCCGATCGGCTGAAGCTTCAGGAATTCGTCCATCGCTTCCTTCTGCGTTTCGAGCATGTCGGCTACCATCGGGGTTTCGATCACGCCAGGGCAGATCGCATTGATGCGCACGCCGCGCGGCGCATATTCGACCGCGGCGCTGCGCGTCAGGCCGATGACTCCATGCTTGGACGCATGATAGGCGGCGCGCTCCGGCAGACCGACCAGGCCGCCAAGTGAGGAGCAATTGACGATCGCGCCAGAGCCTTGGCGGCGCATCTGCTTCAGCTCATGCTTCATGCAGGTCCAGACGCCGCGTAGGTTGACCGCGTTCACGCGATCGAAGTCCGCTGCCGTTTCATCGGCGGCGTCGGTCGGCGGGACCTGAATGCCGGCATTGTTATAGGCCATGTCGAGCCGACCGAACTCGGCGACGGTGCGTTCGACCATAGCGGCGGCCTGCGCTTCGTCCGAGACGTCGCAGACGACGCCAATCGCGCGATGGCCCGCGTCGGTCAGCGCCTTCGCCGTCTTCGCGACGGCCTCTTCATCGTGGGCGCTGACGACAACCGCGGCGCCGGCTTCGGCAAAGGCCCATGCAGTTGCGAGGCCCATGCCGGACGTGCCGCCGGTGACGAGCGCGACCTGGCCCGAAAAGTCATAAGTCGGATTCATCATTTCTCTCCAATATTCAGTGGGACAGCGACGCGCTGTCGATGACGAAGCGGTATCTGACGTCGCCGCGCTTCATGCGCTCGAAGGCGGTTTCGATTTCCTGGATGCGGATCATCTCGATATCGGAGACGATTCCGTGCTTGGCGCAGAAATCGAGCATCTCCTGTGTCTCCGCGATGCCGCCGATCAGGGTGCCGGCGATGGATCGGCGTCCGGCGATCAGATTGCCCACACTGGGACTCGGATGCGGATGCTCGGGGTTGCCGACCAGCGCCAGCGTGCCGTCGATCGTGAGGAGCGCGGTGTAGGCGTCGAGGTCGTGCGAATGGGCTACCGTATCGAGAATCAAGTCGAAGCTGTTCGCATGCGCCGCCATCTCGTCGGTATTGCGCGAGCCGACGACCGCGTCGGCACCGAGCGCCAGCGCATCGTCTCGCTTAGCCTCGGATGTGGTGAAGGCGACGACATGCGCACCCAGCGCATGGGCCAGCTTGATTCCCATATGGCCAAGGCCGCCGATCCCGACGATGCCGACCTTCTTGCCGGGTCCTGCGCCCCAGTGCCGAAGCGGTGACCAAGTTGTGATGCCGGCGCAAAGCAGGGGTGCCACGGCAGCCAACTGTTCCTTGGAATGACGGACTTTAAGCACGAACGTGTCATCGACCACGATCTTCTGCGAATAACCTCCGAGGGTATGACCGGGCGGATCGGAAATAGGACTGTTGTAGGTGAAGGTCGTGCCGTTCTCACAGAATTGCTCCAGGCCCTGCTCGCAGGGATGGCAATGCTGGCAGCTATCGACCATGCAGCCGACGCCGACCGTGTCGCCGATCGCAAAACGGCTCACCTCTTCACCGACCGCGGCGACATGTCCGACGATCTCGTGTCCAGGGATGCAGGGGTAAAGCGTCCCGGCCCATTCGCTGCGGACCTGGTGCAGGTCGGAATGACAGACGCCGCAATAGAGAATGTCTATGACCACGTCGTGCGCTCCAGGCTGGCGACGCTCGATGTTCATCGGTTCCAGTGGCCTGTCGCCGGCCGTCGCGCCATAGGCTTTGATGGCCATGAGCGAAGATCCTTTTGCTATTCGTGAGCAGCAACCGATGCTGCTGACCTCAATTAGCAATTAGGAGCGGCCCGGATTAGCCGGGTTGTATTTGATGCGATGTTGCGCATCGCTCATCATTGGGAGCGTCGGCCTAGAGGCCGAGAGGCTTCATCTCGCGAATATGGTCGATCAGCAATCGCAGCCCCGTGGGAAGCTGTCGTCTGCTCGAATAGTACATGTAGAAACCGGCTCCGGGCGAAGCCCAGTCCTCAAGCACGAACCTGGCCTTGCCCTCCTCGACCAGGGGCGCAAGCAAAGGTTCGGGACCATACATCAGGCCGGCGCCGCCCAGAAGCAGGCTGACGATGATCCGGCTGTCGTCCAGCAGCAGTGAACCCGTCGGCGTGACCTCCAGTGTTTCGCCTTCTCGTTCAAATTCCCAGCGATAGACGCTGTCGTCTCCGATACGGAAGCGAAGGCAACGGTGCTCGAGCAAATCTTCCGGATGCGACGGAGTGCCAAAGCGGTCGAGATAATCGGGCGATCCCGCCACGATCCACCGAATGTCCGCCGAAAGGCGTTGGGTGATCATGTCTTCGGGAACGGTGCCGCCGAAGCGGATGCCCGCGTCGAAACCGCTGTCGATCACGTCGATCATCTGATTGGTGACGGCGATGTCGATTTCGACGTCCGGATAGCGATCCACGAAGCTTGGCAACACCGGCCCGAGCAGGAGGCTGGCTGCGTCGCTCGGCACGTTCAGCCGCACGCGTCCCATCGGGGCGTCGCGGAAGCGATTAAGGCGCTCGGCGGCTTCGCCGATCACGTCAAATGGCCCGGCGATCGCGGCCTGCAACTCTTCTCCGGCGGCCGTAAGGGTGACGCTTCGGTTGGTTCGATTGACGAGACGAACACCGAGTCGGTCTTCCAGTCCCTTGAGCGAATGGCTGAGCGCGGACGCGCTGACGCCGATCTCAAGTCCCGCCCGACGAAAGTTGCGATGCCTCGCGATAGCGAGGAAATAAGCAAAGTCTGCAAGATCCGATCGGTTAGGAGGCATGGCACGAACCTTGCCGATTTGCCTTCATCGGTTCAATGCCAAAGACCGCTCTCACTGGCCGGCTCGATATTGCGCATCGCTGACGGGCTCCATCCAGTTCACATTGGACCCATCGACGGTCTCGGTAATTGCCAGGTGCGTCATTGCTGTGGTCGCCGTAGCCCCGTGCCAATGTTTGACCCCGGCTGGCGCGTATATCGTATCCCCATTGCAGATGCGGGTTACGGGACCGCCTTCCTCTTGCGTCCAACCGCAGCCCTCAGTGACGACGAGAATCTGGCCAGCGGGATGGGTATGCCAGTTGCTGCGCGCGCCCGGCTGAAACGCGACCTCGCCCAACGAGGTACGCCCCGGAGATTGGGGGTCGACAATAGGTCGAACGCTGACGTCGCCGGTGAAGCGCCCGGCTGGGCCTGGACCAGCCGGCTTGGATTCAGCGCGGATCACCTCTTGGGATGGGTGCGATTTTGCTGCGCGACCGCCGCCGAACCCGCTAGCGCAATCAGCACAGCGATGGTGAAGGTGATTGGTTTTTCAATATTTCCGGTCATAAGTATTCACCATTCAATATACTACCGGGCGCAGGGGCTGCGCTGAGCTATCTAAGACCATAACGCATTTGCGTACCGTTCAGTTGATGCGTGTAGCTCAACGCAGTGTTGGTCTCTGCTCATGATGCGGGAACACGTTCATCGCTGGGCGCGACGACCGATCTTTATCGTGTCGCGCGCCGCGTCTGGCCCAACCTCCTGCGAACGACCGGGCAAATGCGCCAGTCGTGAATTCTGCTCATCGCCGCATGCAATGCGACCTGTCTATTGGCGGCGCGATCTGTTCCGTAAAATATCTGCTGATCGACTTTGCCGCAGGCCTTCGGAGTTCATCCGCAGCCGCCTGCATCTCGAGATCAAAAGAAAGGAAAGGTCATGTCCCATGCAGAGCTATCGAGCCGGCGCGGCTTTTTGTCCGCGGGTGCAACCGTGGGGGCGCTGATGTGCGCTTCTCCCTCCGTCTCGGCAGCGGCAGGCGCCGTCAGCGCGGGACAGGCGTCCGCCCCTGGGGCCCGATCGACAGGTGAAATGAGTCTGCCCATCCTGACCCGCCGCCGCACGCTCGGCACCGGACAGTTCAGCATGGAAGTATCCGCGCTCGGTTTCGGCGTGATGGGGATGAACTATAATCGCGGACCGCATCCGGACCGCGCGGAGTTGATCGCGCTCCTGCACCAAGCCGCCGAAAGAGGCGTGACCCTTTTCGACACTGCGCAGGTCTATGGGCCGCTCATCAACGAGGAACTCGCCGGGGAGGGCCTCTATCCCTACCGCGATCGCGTCAGCGTCACGACCAAGTTCGGACACCGCATCGTCGACGGAAAATATTTCGAGGGAGAGCTGGACAGCAGCCCCGCGAACATCCGTCGCGTCGCCGAAGAATCGCTCCAGCGGCTTCGGGTCGACGCCATCGATCTCTTCTACCAGCATCGTCTCGACCCTGCGGTGCCGATCGAAGATGTCGCGGGAACGGTCCGCGATCTGATCCGTGAAGGCAAGGTGAAGCGCTTCGGTCTGTGTGAGGTCGGGGCGCAGACGATCCGTCGCGCTCACGCCGTTCAGCCCGTCACCGCCGTGCAGAGCGAATATCATCTGATGTGGCGCGAGCAGGAGAAGGACGTGTTCCCTGTGCTACAGGAACTGGGGATCGGCTTTGTGCCCTACAGCCCGCTCAATCGGGGATTCCTCGGCGGTGGCATCACCGAATATACCCGCTTCGACTCGGGGAACGACAATCGTAACACGTTGCCGCGCTTCACTCCCGAAGCGATCCGGGCCAACCTGGCGATTGTCGAGGTGCTGAACGCTTTCGGGCGGACCCGCGGCATGACATCAGCGCAGGTTGCTCTCGCGTGGATGATGGCCAAGCAGCCGTGGATCGTGCCGATCCCAGGCACGACGAAGCTCGCCCACCTCGACGAAAACATCCGTACCGCGGATCTGACGCTGACTCCCGCGGAGGTTCAGGAACTGGAGAGCAACGTCTCGCGCGTTCGGATCGTCGGCGATCGCTATCCGGCTTCGCAACAGAGGCAGGTCGAGGGCGGATAGGCCGCTTACCCGAGTAGCCCCTGTCAAAATCTTCGAAGGACAATTGGTGTGGCTTGGTCCTCAGATGAACTGGCGAAGATCGTCGAAGCCGACGATCTCAAGATTGCGCCGCTTCGCGACGATGGCGTTACCTATGGCAGTCCGACGTTTGTCTAGCCGCAGGCCGCGCGAACAATCTTGCCCGTTCTGGGATCGGTCTCGATCGTCACCCGCTCCTGACGATAATCCATCGTCACGCCCTGGCCGGGTGCGATTTGGCGAACGATGGATGCGCCGGTCATCTGCCTGGCCTGTTCGTCCGTCAACCGGTTCATACCCGTCAACGCCTCGGCCGCGTCAGGGCGGCATATCCCCGGAGTGGCGCTGTTCGCAACCCGGCCGGTGTCCGTCTGGCACGCGACGATGGTCGTCGCAGCGAAAGCAAGCGTAGCAACGGAAGACAGTTTCGTTTTCATAATCAATCGATCCCTTAAACTATCATCCCCGCAGTATGGCGACGATTTTCCTGGCCGTGGCTTTGGCCGAGAACGGATTTTGCCCGGTAATCAAACGCCCATCCTCTACGGCATAGGGCAGAAACGGCAAAAGCGCCTTTTGGTACAGGGCGCCTCTCTGCTTCATCTCCTTCTCGGCATTGTACGGCACCTTGCGGGCAACACCTGCGACCACCTCTTCTGTCCAAGCGAAGCCAGTGACGCGCTTGCCTGCCACCAGCAGGGCTCCGTCGCTGAGCCTGATGTTGAGAAGGCCGCAATAGCCATGGCAGACGGAAGAAACGATGCCGCCCCGTTCCCAGATGGCGCGGGCCAGTTCCTGCAAGGCGGCGTCATCGGGAAAGTCCCACATTACCGCATGGCCGCCGGTGAAATAGATCACGTCGAACCGCGACGCGTCGATTTCGTCCGGTCGCGCCGTCCGGGACAGAAGCGCCATGCGCGCGGGATCGTTCAGCCACGCTCTGGCGGAGGCGTCGAGCAGCGGCCATTTGAGGGCGCGCGGCTCCAGCGGCGACGTTCCGCCCTTTGGGCTGACGATGCGCTGCTCATATCCCTCCGCCTCGAAGAGATCGTAGGCATGCGTCAATTCCGAAAGCCAAAGGCCGGTCGGCTCGTTCGGATCGGCATAGTGGGAAACGTTGGTGACGACGTGGAGGATTCGCCTTGTCATTATGAACGGCACCACCCTTTAGGATCGAACGCCCTGAGCGGCGTCGGCATGTTGAGGACGATCTGCCCGTCCCTGACCACATCCATGCGGACAATCCTGCCCACGCCCAATCCGCCGAGAAGCTGGCTCATCGGCCCGCCGTGGCGGGTCATCTCGATGCCCTTTGGAAGCATCTGCTCCGCATAGCTCAGGATGTTGGTCTGGACCCTGGTCTGATGCCAGGCCCCGTCGATCAGATTGAGCATGTTCGTCGTCGTGATCCGCGACTGTGATGGCACGTCATGCAGTACCGGCAGCGGGGCTTTCAGCGTCAGGTCGGGCGTGCCGTCGGTCGCGGCGAGGCTCGCCCTGACGTCCTCGCCGATGCTGACGTCGATCCCGGCCAGCCATTTGGGCAGTTGATAGCCCTGAACACCGCGCACACGCGCGATCTCGGTCGTGACCGGCAGGGCCAGCACATGCCCGAAGACGCTGCGCCGCCGCAGGGAGTCGATCAGTTCCAGAGTATGCGGTCCGCGCGCGCCGGGTCGGCGCACGACGACGGCGATCGAGACCTCGTTATAGGGGTCGTTGTCGGCGACCAGATAGGAGAAGAAGGTCAGCGCCACCAAGCCACGGCCGGGCAGCGCGCGCAGAGGCTCCAGCGGCTGCGGCAGCATCGCGCGCAGCTTCGCCACAGGAGCCAGATGCAGAAGCTGGACGCTGCACATACGATAGAAGAAGTTGGGAGCCCAGACCTGCCCGACGCGTGACTCCACCTTCTGCTTGGGTATCCGGCGGAAGAAGTCGATGTTTCCTACGGCCGGATCGCGCGCCACCTCGTCCAGATCCGGGTTCATGCGAAAGCGGTCGTAATAGCCGCCTTCGGGCACTTTCACCCGTTCCGAACCAAACTCGACCTCGACGAAATGCTCACTCATGCTGTTGGCCTTCCCCATCTCTCGTGGGGTGGCCACAAAGCCTGCCTGCGAGACGGACAAAACTTGTAACCCTAAACCTCACTTTAATGTCAATCGTGATCGTCTGAATTGCCTGCCGCCAGGCCCAGCAGGTTGAAAACCCGCTCCTTATTGTCCGAGCATACGATGCCTTCGGGCCGGTTTTCGATGCCATCGATGACGGCAAGGAGCTGGGCTTTGTTCTGTGCCAGCTGCGCTTGCAGGAGGTCGATCTCGGCGACCTTCTCTTTCAACGCGACCACCAGCTCGTCATGCCGCCAGCCATGCGAGCCGGCGGGCATCAAATATCGAATCTGATCGAGCGAGAAGCCGGCGCGCTGCGCGCTCGTAATGATCCCTAGCATCGTAACGGCTTCGGGTGGGTAGCGGCGATATCCGTTGGCTCCGCGCTCGACGTTTCCGATCAGGCCGGAGGCCTCGTAGAAGCGGATCTTGGATGCGTTGAGCCCGGTGAGCTTCGCCAATTCCCCGATCTTCATCCGCGATCCGAACCTGTGTTGACCTTCAACGGAACTTTAAGGTTATGGTCGGGTTTCAGTCAAGCGAAGCTGTGCGGGCCAGATGGCGGTGAATCGCCCGAACACCAAGGAGAGATTTATGGCTTACGTCACCACAAAGGACGGCGTTGAAATCTTCTACAAAGATTGGGGTCCGCAAGGCGCGCCGGTGATCTTCTTTCACCATGGCTGGCCGCTGAGTTCCGACGATTGGGATGCGCAGATGCTGTTCTTCGTCAACCAGGGCTTTCGCGTCGTCGCGCACGATCGGCGCGGTCACGGCCGCTCCCAGCAGGTGTGGGACGGGCACGACATGGACCATTACGCCGATGACGTCGCCGCGGTGGTCGACCATCTCGGCGTCCAGGGCGCGGTACACGTTGGCCACTCGACGGGTGGCGGCGAGGTCGTCCGTTACATCGCACGCCACGGTCAGGATCGTGTCGCAAAAGCGGTCCTCGTCAGCGCCGTCCCGCCCCTTATGGTCAAGACCGAGAGCAATCCCGACGGAACGCCCAAGGAGGTGTTCGATGACTTTCAGGCGCAGCTCGCGGCGAACCGCGCAAAATTTTATCACGACGTGCCGTCAGGACCGTTCTACGGCTACAATCGCCTGCTCACCAAGGCGTCGGAGCCGGTTATTCTGAACTGGTGGCGGCAAGGCATGATGGGAAGCGCCAAGGCACATTACGATGGCATCGTCGCCTTCTCGCAGACCGATTTCACCGCAGACCTTCAGGGCATATCAATCCCGGTTCTGGTCGTCCACGGCGATGACGATCAGGTCGTTCCGTACAAGGCATCGGGACCGCGCTCCGCTGAGCTGGTGCAGAACGGCACGCTCAAGACCTATGAAGGCGCGCCTCACGGCATCCCCACCACGCACGCAGACCAACTGAATGCCGACCTTCTGTCGTTCGTACAGGGCTGACGGCGCTTTACTGATCTGCAAAACTTCTCGGCCTGCTCTGAGCGGCGGTCCGGAGCATCAATCCGTCAGGACATCATCATATGCAGACTATTCTTGGTGCATCCGGTCAGATCGGTCACGAGCTTGCCGTTTATCTCAAGCGCGACTTTACCGATGACATCCGTCTGGTGAGCAGGAACCCGAAGAAGGTCAACGAAAGCGACCAGCTTCACAAGGCGAACCTGCTCGATGCCGAAGAGTCGAAACAGGCGGTGGAAGGCTCGGATATTGTTTACCTCACCGTTGGCCTGCCGATGGATACGAAGCTCTGGGTCGAGCAATGGCCGGTCATCATGAGGAACGTGATCGACGCCTGCGCCGCCCATGACGCGAAGCTGGTCTTCTTCGACAACACCTACATGTACCCTCAGACCGATACACCGCAGACGGAAGATATCGAATTCCAGCCATATGGCGAAAAGGGGCGCGTTCGCGCCGCGATCGCCACGGATCTGCTCTCGGCGATGGAGCAGAAGCGCGTCTCGGCCATGATCTGCCGCGCGCCCGAATTCTACGGCCCCGGCAAAACGCAGAGCATCACCAACACCTCGATTATCGAACCTTTGACGCAGGGAAAGGCCGCCAGGGTCTTCCTGCGCGACGACACATTGCGCAGCCTGATCTACACGCCGGACGCGAGCCGGGCGATGGCGCTGCTGGGCAACACGCCCGACGCCTACGGCCAGACCTGGCATCTCCCGTGCGACGACGACCGGTTGACCTATCGCGCGTTCATACATTTGGCTGCGGAGCAATTCGGCGCCCGGCCTCGATACCATGTCCTCAAACGCTGGCAGTTGCGACTGGCGGGCCTGTTCAGCAGCACCGTTCGCGATGCCGCTGAACTGCTGCCGCGCTACGCGGTGGACAACATCTTTGTCTCGGACAAATTCAAGGCGCGGTTTCCGGACTTCCCGGTCACGACGTTCGCGCGAGGGTTAGCCTCCATCCGAGACCAGCGTTGCGTCGCGAAGACTAGTTCGGCTGTCATGTGACGGCGGCGCGCACGGCTAAGAATTTCAGTCCTCAAATGTACATTGCGGGCGAAGCGGATCATCCGCCCCTGCCCCAAAGCGGACAGACAGTCGCGAGCCTTTCCGGCTTCAGCCCTTGTAACCCGCCGCCTCGCATGATGGAGGCGGCCGCAAGACGGCGCGCCGGTTCCGGCCTCGGTGAACGGTGCATGACTGAGGCGAAGCTTCTATTTCAGCCGTGACGCTTCTTCGCGGAGGATCGCTGCGAAAGCGACTAGCCTCTGACGGGCGATGGCGTCGATGAACTCGTCGACAGTCGGCAGGGACTTGCGGAGATTGTGGCGGCGCGCGCGGCGCTGTCGACAAGCGCGGCCGGAAACGACGCGTGCAGACTCAGCAGGAAGGCGTCGGGCGAGGTCTGGAAGAGTATCCACGACTGCCCGCATGAGACGGTATTCGGACAAGACATCCCATCGGCTATCGATAATGCCCCCTTGATAGGGGATCGCGCCGCGAGGTGCCTTGGGACCGGCTTCCGCGCGATCAATCGCATTCTGATGCGCTATCGCCTCCGCAATCGCTTGCTGATCCACGGTACTCAGAAACCTCTGCCAGTCGCCGGCATGTATCTTCCTGTCTGTACCAATCATGTAATCGTCGCTCGATCTCGACAACTTCCTCATCGAATCGACCGACCCGCGCAAATTGTTCGCGCAGCGAATCGATCAATACGGTCGGCAAACGATCTACCAAGTTGGCGAGAATATCCGGTAGACGCTTGGCAATGCCGCTACGTCCTTGCGGCATGACCTCTCCGTACTCAGTCAGGAGGCCGCGCAGCGCGTTGATCTGCGCCGTGCGAAACTTTCCAGTTGCTGCCGTATCCGGTGCATCGCGAGCACAGCCTGTTGTGCTTCTGTCTTAATCGCTGCCGCCCTGATGTCCGGCTGCTTCCGCATTTCGGTGATTGTGAGCGTTGAATTCATGCGATGGTGGGCGCTTGTTTCATGTGATTGTGAGGAGCTATTTCACGCGATCATGAGCGTCCGCTTCGCCCGCTGTCGCGATTGTGTTCAGGGTTTGAGTTTGCGTCAAGGGATTGGTTTCGAGCGGTTCTGCTTTCGCATGCTTTCTCCGGAGAGTTGAAGGCGGTGCGCGTTGTGAACAAGGCGATCCAGGATTGCATCGCCCAAGGTAGGATCGCCTATAACATCATGCCAAAGCTCCACGGGGATTTGGCTGATGACGATGGTGGAAGCGCGACCGTGACGATCGTTGAGGATCTCGAGCAGATCGCGTCGTTCGGACGGATTGAGCATCGACAACCCCAGTCGTCCAGGATCAGGGGTTGAACGCAGCCGAGCGATTTGAGCACGCGGCCGTAACGGCCATCGCCGCGTGCGAGGGCGAGTGCTTCGAACAATCGCGGGACGCGATGGCACTGGACTACCCCGTAAGCGATCGGCGTTTTGCAATCCAGCTACGCTTGAACTGAACGGAGGGCTGTCGGATTCTGGCTGATGCTGTTGCTCCGTTATTGGTGCTATAAGGCCCGGCTGGGAGAATGCTTCCCCAGGCCCGCCAGCCGGGCTTTCTAACAAGGCCTAGCTTAGCCTAATGATCTGCAAGATCGTTAGGGTGCACGTGGGCACCGACGAATTGCCGTGTGACGAAACGTCACGCCATTGAGCCTCTCCCCGTATAGATTGTGAGCCACGTAAGGAGGTCCAGGCTCGTTCGACTTCCTATGATATTTTTCCAAAAAAGCAGGGACGTCGGCGAAAGGTGGGCGTTGGATAATCGTCAGGGAGAGAACTGAAAATGACTAGCAAGGTGCCGGCGTTGATGCTGGGATCGTTGGTGGCGTTCACTATCGCAACCTCCGCAATGGCATTAGATAAAACAATCAAAATCGGCGTACTTAACGATCAATCGGGCCTTTATGCTGATGTGATGGGCCCCCATTCAGTGCTTGCGGCTCAGATGGCAATCGAGGATTCCGGGTTAATCGCCAAAGGCTGGAAAATTGACGTTGTTGTCGGTGATCACCTTCACAAGCCAGACGTGGGCGTTAACATTGCTCGGTAGTGGTTTGACCGAGACAAAGTTGATGTAATCGTTGATGTTCCGACATCGTCTCTGGGTCTAGCCGTAAATAATATAGTGAGGGAGAGAACGGCGTTTATCTCAACTCGGGAACCGGCTCATCGGATCTGACAAATAGCCAATGCTCACCGAACACTATTCATTGGGCGTATGATACTTACCTGCTGGCCAACGGCACCGGTAGCGCACTGGTCAAAAGCGGTGGCGATAGCTGGTTCTTTCTGACGGCAGACTATGCCTTTGGTTCAGCACTTGAACGCGATACAACCCAAGCTCTGACGGCTTTGGGCGGCAAGGTTATCGGTAGCGTCCGTCATCCCCTGAACACGTCGGACTTTTCGTCGTTCCTGCTGCAAACGCAGGCTTCAAAAGCCAAGGTAATCGGATTTGCAAATGCGGGCGGCGACACCATCAATGCAATCAAACAAGCATCTGAATTCGGCACAGTTGCTGGCGGCCAGAAGCTGGCAGGCCTACTGATGTTTATTACGGATATCCATTCTCTCGGCCTGAACGTTGCTAACGGCTTGAATGTTACCGAGCCGTTCTACTGGGACTTGAACGACAGCACTCGCGCATTCTCCAAGCGTTTTCAGGAACGCGCAAAGAACAAGAGCATGCCGACGACCGTGCACGCTGGCGTATATGCTTCGCTTCTGCATTACTTTAAAGTTCTCGAGGCTGCCGGTGGCAATTCGCACGACGGCTTGAAGACGTGGATAAGATGAAAGAAACGTCAACGGATGACATTCTGTTCGGCAAGGGCGCTATCCAACCGATGGTCGTAAAATTCACGACGCCTATCTTTTTGAAGTAAAGAAACCGGGACCTTGGGATTATTATAAGGTGGTTGCTACTATCCCAGCGACTCAGGCTTTCACCCCGCTGGACAAGGGTCCTTGCCCTCTTTTGAAGAAGTGATGCTGAGCTGCCGACGAGAACTTCCCGTCGGTGACCTGCTCCCCTGAAACGCCCTCGATTTTAAGTTAGGATTTCTGTTCTCCACCGAGGAGACAGACGATGCGCAAGAGCAGGTTCACCGAAGAGCAGATCATCAAGGTTTTGAAGGAACACGCTGCCGGGATGTCGGCGAGCGATCTGTGCCGCAAGCACGGCATCAGCGACGCGACTTTTTACAAGTGGCGATCCCGATTTGGCGGGATGGAGATCTCCGAGCGCGCAAGCTGAAGGCGCTGGAAGATGAGAACCGCAAGCTGAGGAAGCTGCTGGCGGAGACGATGCTGGATGCATCGATGTTGAAGGAGATGCTCGGAAAAAACTTCTGACGCCCAGCTTGCGGAGACGTGCTGTGACCTGGGCGATCGATCAGAAGGGCTACTCGCAGCGGCGGGCCTGCCGGCTGGTTGGACTCCAGGCGAAGACCTATCGCTATGTGTTAACACGACTGACGATGACCGTGCGCAAGCGCGGTGGCCGCAAGCGGGCCCTGGGCACCCGGGCACCGATGTCGATCCCGCAGGATCAGAACCTGCGCGCTGGTCGCTCGACTTCGTGATGGATACGCTCTCCAGCGGCCGGCGCTTCCGTATCCTGACCCTGGTCGACGACTTCACCCGGGAGTGCCTCGGCCTGATCGTCGACACCTCGCTCACCGCGCTACGTGTCGTGCGTGAACTTGACCAGATCATCGAAAGCCGGGGCTGCCCCCGCATGATCGTCAGCGACAACGGCACAGAGTTCACTTCGAATGCGATCCTGACCTGGCAGGAGGAGCTCGGAATCGAGTGGCACTACATCGCGCCTCGGTCAATCGGCTGGCGGCAGTTAGTCCGCACTCCGCTCGACGTTGAGGCACCCGACCCGGACATCATCATGAGGCGCCTAGCGACCTCGGAAAGGATCATGACCCCAGTGCCGACACCCCAAGGAAGCTTGACAATAACACGCAATTAAACAGCCGATTGACAGCAAGTACCGTGACACCGCCTAGCTGACTCCTCTCCGTGTTGCCTGACGACAATTCTGGCACATGATGCCGTGGAATGGGTGTTATCTACACAATCATCCGGCTCAGCCGCGCGTGAATTGCGACACTGACGACAGGAGAATGCCCGATCCGCTCGGACCGAGCATTTTTTCGCGATGCGACTGGATGATAAGTCTCCTCAATCCAGAATGCTCTTGTAGTTGTCCGAGAACACATCGCGGCCGATGATGAGCCGCATCACTTCCGAACTGCCAGCCAAAATCCGGTTAACGCGGGAATCGCTGAACATGCGACTGATCGGATATTCGTCCATAAAACCCGCGCCGCCGTGCAACTGCACGCCGAGATCGAGCATCTTCCACTCCACCTCGGAGGCCATCATCTTGGCCTTTGCGCCCATGTTGGTGGTGAGACGCCCGGCATTGTGCTCGGCCACGCAGTGATCGACATAGACCTGCACAAGGTCTATCTCGGCATCCATCTCCGCCATGCGGAACTGGGTATTCTGCTGCTCGGAGAGCGGCTTGCCGAACAGCTTGCGGCCCATCACATAAGTCCGCGTGATGTCGAACGCCCGCCGTGCGCTGGAAATGCAGCCGACGGCTGAAATCAGCCGCTCCTCGGCAAGACCCTGCATCAGGTAATAGAAGCCCTTGCCCGGTTCACCGAGCACATTGGCCTTCGGCACCTTGACGTTGTTGAAGAACAATTCGGCGGTGTCCTGCGCCGGCATTCCCATCTTCTTGAGATTGCGGCCGCGCTCGAAACCGTCCATGCCGCGCTCGACGATGAGCAACACCATGGCGTGTTTCTTCTCCGCGCCCGCGAGTTTGGCGGCGACGATCACGACATCTGAATTGATGCCGTTGGAGATGTAAGTCTTCGAGCCGTTGAGCAGGAAGTGATCGCCCTTGTCCTCTGCCGTCGTCCGCATGCCGGCGAGATCGGAGCCGGCGCCGGGCTCCGTCATCGCAATGGCGAGAATGGTATCGCCGCTGACGCATTTCGGCAGGAAGCGTTCGCGCTGCTCCTCGGTGCCGAACCGCTGGAAATAGGGGCCGACGAGGCGGCTGTGCAGCGTATTGAACCAGCCGTGGTTGCCGGAGCGCGCGGTTTCCTCAATGATGATCTGCTCGTAGCGAAAATCGGTATCGCCCATGCCGCCATATTTTTCATCCGGCCAGATCATCAGGAAACCGAGATTGCCGGCCTTCTTGAAGGCGCTGCGATCGACGATGCCGGCCTCGCGCCATTCCTCCATATGCGGGGTGATCTCGCTGGCCAGGAATTTCCTGTAGGCCTCGCGGAAAATAACCTGGTCTTCGGTGAAGTTGCGCATCGATATCCCCTGAATGGAACTGTCACAAGGAAACGCGATCCGCTCGCAGCAAGACGGATCGCGTTTCGACTTTCATGCCACCGTCACGCTTGATGGCGGCGGCGCGCGCAAGGCTTACTTGCCCTTCCAGTTCGGCGCGCGCCTCTCCGCGAAGGCAGCCGCACCCTCGCGCGCATCCTCGGACGTGAAGACCGGCGCAACGATCTCCTGCTGCTTCTTCCACATCTCGTCTTCAGTCCAGAGGCGCGACTGCACGACGACCTGCTTGGAGGCCTTCACCGCGAGCGGGCCGTTGGCGCCGATCGCCTTCGCCAGTTCGAGGGCACCATCCAGCGCCGGACCATCGGTGAGACGATTGATGATGCCGAGTTCGTAAGCGCGCTCGGCGCCGAAGAACTCGCCGGTGAGTGCATATTCCATCGCCACACGGAACGGCATCTGGCGCGGCATCCGGATCAATCCGCCGGCAGCCGCGGCCAGGCCCCGCTTCACCTCGGGAATGCCGAACTTGGCGTTGCGGTTGGCGACGATCATGTCGCACGACAGCGCGATCTCCATGCCGCCCGCGAGGGCATAACCGTCCACCGCGGCGATCAACGGCTTCTTCGGCGGCGCTTCGGTGAGGCCGGCGAAACCGCGGCCGGGGATCGAGGGGCGCTCACCCTTGAGGAAGCCCTTGAGGTCCATGCCCGAGCAGAACGTGCCGCCCGCGCCGGTAATGATGCCGACCGTCAACGAATCGTCGGCGTCGAGCTTGTCGAGGGCTGCGGCGAGGCCCTTGGAGAGCGCGAGATTGGCGGCGTTCTTCGCTTCCGGCCGGTTCAGCGTGATGATGAGAACAGGACCGCGGACTTCAGTGAGAACCGGATTTTCGTCGGACATTGATTTCGACTCCCTGCAAGTCGTGAATTAGTGAATCGCCACACGGCGCGGGTGAACGCTCGTTTCAGAACCGCGTTATGCCCGGCGCATGGCCGGGCATAACGATGATCGTATTCAGCAACGCGCCTTAGCGTGGTGCCATGCGGATGGCGCCGTCGAGACGGACATCTTCGCCGTTGAAGTAGCCGTTGGTGATCATGGTCAGCGCCAGATGCGCATATTCCTCCGGCATGCCGAGACGCTTCGGGAACGGCACTGAGGCGCTCAGCGCCGCCTTGACGTTGTCCGGCGCGCCTTGCAGCAGCGGCGTGTTGAAGATGCCCGGCAGGATGGTGTTGACGCGAATGCCTTCGCTCATCAGGTCGCGCGCAACCGGCAAGGTCAGGCCGACGACGCCCGCCTTCGACGCCGAATAAGCGGCCTGGCCCATCTGGCCGTCCTCGGCCGCAACCGAAGCGGTGTTGACGATGGCGCCGCGCTCGCCGTGCTCCAGCGGCTCCAACGACAACATGCCCTTCGCCGACTTGGCGATACAGCGGAAGGTGCTGACGAGGTTGATCTGGATGATGCGGTTGAACGCATCGATCGGAAAGTGCGTGGCTTCGCCGGTCTTCTTGTCGCGGCCGGCGGTCTTCACCGCGTTGCCGGTGCCGGCGCAGTTGATCAGGATACGCTCCTGGCCATGCGCCGCGCGTGCCTTGGCGAAACCGGCATCGACCTGCTCGTCGGAGGTCACGTCGACCTTGCAGAATACGCCGCCGATTTCCTTGGCGATGGCTTCGCCCTTTTCTTCGTTGAAATCGAACAGCACGACCTTCACGCTGTAGGAGGCAAGCGCGCGGGCGGTGGCCGCGCCAAGACCCGAGGCGCCGCCGGTGACAACAGCGGCGACCGAAGAATCAAGCTTCATGATGTCAAATTCCTTTGCGTTCAGATGCGTTCGATGATGATGGCGGGAGCCATGCCGCCGGCGGCGCACAAGGTGACGAGGCCATAGCGGCCGCCGCTACGCTCGAGTTCGTCGAGCGCGGTGCCGATCAGGATCGAGCCGGTGGCTCCGATCGGATGGCCGAGCGCGATCGCGCCGCCGTTGATGTTGACCTTCGAGCGATCGAGATTGAGGTCGCGGATGAACTTCTCGGCGACCACCGCGAAGGCTTCGTTGATTTCCCAGACGTCGATGTCCTTGGTGGTGAGGCCGGCCTTCTCAAGGACTTTCTTCGCGGCCGGTACCGGCGCGTTGAGCATCAGCGTCGGATCGTCGCCCTGGTTGGCATAGGCGACGATGCGGGCGCGCGGCTTGAGGCCATGCTTCTCGGCATAGTCCTTCGAGGTAATCAGCAGCGCGGCTGCGCCGTCGACCACGCCGGAGCTGTTGCCGGCGTGATGCACGCCCTTCCATTCGAGGTCCGGGTAACGACGCTGGATCTGCTTCTTGAAGGTGACGCCGTCGCCCATCTCGTAGTCGGCCAACTGCTCGAATCTCGGCTTCAGCGAGGCAAGGCCCTCGGCGGTGGTTTCCGGACGCGGGAATTCCTCGCGGTCGAGCGCGACGCTGCCATCCGGATTGAGCACCGGCACCACCGACTTGGCGAAACGGCCTTCGTCGATCGCCTTCTTGGCGCGCTGCTGGCTGACCAGAGCCAGTGCATCCACCGCTTCACGGCTGATGCCTTCCTTGGCGGCGATCGCGTCACCGCAGACGCCCTGATGCGATTGCGGGTGAACTTCATCGAGCTGCGGATTGCCCGAGCCCATCAGGCGCGGCGCCATCTTGGCGGCGGCGCGCTCGGCCGCGAGCACCTGCTGATAGCTCATCATCTCGGTGCCGCCGGCGATGACGCAATCTTCCATGCCCGACATCACGGTCGCGGCCGCAAGGTTGACCGAGGTGATGCCACCGCCGCAGAAGCGGTCGAGCGTCGTGCCGCTGGCCTTGATGTCATAGCCGGCTGCGAGCGCCGACATGCGGCCGAGATCGCCGCCCTGCTTGCCTTCCTGCGTCGAGGTCGACCAGATGATGTCGTCGACAGTCGCGGTGTCGAGATGGTTGCGGTCCTTGATCGCCTTCAACACGGTCGAAGCGAGGTTCTGCGGATGCAGGTGCGACAACGCACCCTTGCCCGGCTTGCCGATGCCGCGCGGCGTACGAACTGCGTCAATGATGTACGCGTCAGACATGCGTTTTCCTTCGCTTTCTACTCGAACGCTTCCGCGTCACATAGACTATTACATAGGCTCAACATATCGATGCGTGGTTATTATGCAAATGCCCGCAACCCGGCAGTCAGGCTATTCCGGCAATCGTTGATGATCCGATCAATCAGTTGCGCGCATGTCGGAATGTCATCGATCAGGCCGACGACCTGACTCGCCCAAACGAGACCGCTATCGACGTCGCCCGGAGTCAGCGTCTGCTCTCCTCGCGCCCCCGAAACGAGATGATGCACGTCCTCGAACTCGCCCCCCGCACGGGACTCCATCGTAACCACTTCATCGGAAACGGCGTTCTTTAGCACGCGGCTAGTATTGCGGAACGTGCGCAGGATAAGATTAGTATGTGCCTCATTGGCCAGCACCAGCGCCTGCTTGATATTATCGTGAATAGGGGCCTCCTGAGTTGCGCAGAAGCGAGTTCCCATGTTGATCCCTTCCGCGCCGAGAGCGAGCGCCGCTGCCATCCCTCTGCCGTCACCAATGCCACCTGAGGCAATTAAGGGAATTCTCACCGACTTGGCTGCCGCCGCAAACAGAACCAGGCCTCCAACGTCGTCTTCACCTGGGTGGCCGCCGCACTCGAACCCATCAATCGAGATTGCATTGACACCGTTTCTTTCGGCAGAGAGGGCGTGCCTGACGGAGGTGCATTTATGAACAATATTGATTCCGATACCCTTGGCCTTGCGGATGAAGTCTTTTGGATTGTTGCCCGCAGTTTCCATTATCTTGACACCGCTATCGATAATTGCGTCCAGATAGGCTTCGTACGGAGGCGGGCTAGCTGATGGCAAAATCGTGAGGTTTGACGCCAAATGGCTTGTCAGTCATGGCGCGGCATCGCTCGATCTCGACCGCGAGGGCTTCGGGTGTTGGTTGGGTAAGTGCTGTCAGCACGCCCAAGCCGCCGGCGTTTGAAACCGCCGAAGCCAGTTCCGCCCCACCGACCCACTGCATGCCACCCCGAATGATCGGATAGCGGATTCCCAATAGCTCAGTTACACGCGTTTTCATTTCAGCTCCTCGGATTGATTGGGATTTTCCGGGCAGATGATCGGAAAGGCGGGAGGCGAGGATCGAGGGAGCGACTGAACCTTCGTCTCTTCCTCTACCCGGACGCGCTTGACGCACATCCACAAGTCAGATCGCTTTCATTGCGACGAGGCCTCAATCCGGAAATATCTTCCCTGGATTCATAATGGCGAAAGGGTCGATGGCGGATTTGATCGCCCGCATCACCGAAAGCCCCGAACTCCCGAACTCACTCTTCAGATAGCGCGCCTTGTTTTGTCCGATGCCGTGCTCTCCGGTGCAGGTGCCGTCCATCTCGATAGCCCGCTTGACGAGCGCATCCGAGAATGCGTGCACAGCGTCGATCTCTGCTGCGTTGCCAGGATCGATCAGAAGCGTGACGTGGAAATTGCCATCGCCGATGTGACCGCCGATCACTGCTGTGAACGCAGCAGAGCGAAGTTCGTTACTTGTCAATTCGACGCAATCCGCCAATCGGGACAATGGAACACAGACGTCGGTTGTGATCGTCGTTGCACCGGGCCTCAGCGCTTGCGCTGCGTGGAAGGCGTCGTGGCGCGCTTGCCAGAGTCGGGCACGTTCCTCGCTCCGAGTGGTCCACTTGATACCCGTTCCTCGAGATTCGGTAGCGATCGCACCGAACGCTTCCGCCTGTTCGGTTACCATTGTTTCAGACCCGCTGAATTCGAAGAGGAGCAGCGGCTGCGGCGGCAGGGCCAGATTGGAGTAGGAATTGCAGGCGCGAACCAGCGCTCCGTCGAGAAGTTCGATGCGGCCGAACGTCAAGCCGGATTGCGATGCGGCGATCGCCGCGTCGCAGGCGTGGCGGACGGTCGGAAACGAGCAGATGCCGGCTGAGATCGCGACAGGTATGGCCTGAAGTTTAAGGGTCACTTCGGAGATGAGGCCGAGCGTGCCTTCGGAGCCGACGAACAGGCGCGTCAGATCATATCCTGCGCTGGACTTGCGCGCACGCGAGGCTGAGCGGATCACGCTTCCGTCGGGCAGAACGGCGCGCAGCGAAAGCACGCTATCCTTCATCGTGCCGTAACGGACCGCATTGGTGCCCGAGGCGCGTGTCGCTACCATTCCGCCGATCGATGCATCTGCTCCCGGATCAACCGGAAAGAAGAGACCAGTATCGCGCAGATGTGCGTTGAGCTGCTTTCGGGTAACTCCGGGCTCAACGACGCAGTCCTGATCTTCAGTATGGGTGGATATGATTTTCGTCATCTGGCTGGTGTCTATGCAGACGCCGCCATAAGGCGCGTTGGTCTGGCCCTCGAAAGAGGTGCCCGTCCCGAATGGAATGATCGGCATTCTCTGATCCGCGCACAGTTTGACGATATCGACAATCTCGGCTTCAGTCGTCGGATATACAACGACATCCGCTGGTTCGCACCGACCGAGCGCGAGGCTATTGGCATGTTGCCGACGCACTGTCGGGTTCGCTGTTGCGCGCGCTCCGTACCTCTCAAGGAGAGTCGCGCACGTAAGATCACGTGCCGTCCCGGACGCAATTTGGAATTCGGATTTCGTCATGAACGGAGTCCTTTCGTGTGAAGGGGTACTCGCATGGCGCGGTGCTCCGCCGACCATCGCCGTTTGTGGTGTGTCGCGATCACAGGCGACGCTGAATATATTTGCGACTGAGCTTTTCGATGTCGCTGACGCCGAGCAAGGCGAGCGCACGCGTGAATTCCTCTCGGAGGATCGACAGGGCTTTTGCCACGCCGGCCTCGCCGGCGGCTGCCAGCCCGTAGAGGTAAGGGCGTCCAACCGAGCAAGCATCCGCGCCAAGCGCGATCGCCTTCACGATGTCTGATCCCCGCCGCACGCCGCCGTCGAGGATGATCTCCATACTCCCCCCAACGGCGTCCGCGACCGGTGCGATCTGGTCGATGGGTGCAACTGTGCCGTCGAGTTGCCGTCCGCCATGATTGGAGATGATGACGGCGCTGGCGCCCGAATCGGACGCGCGTCTGGCGTCATCGGCGGACATGAGCCCCTTCAGGGCGAGAGGGCCGCCCCACTCTGCAGCCATCCATTCGACGTCTTTCCACTTGAGCGAACGATCGACCTGCTGGGCGCCAAACTCGAACAGCGAGTATCGCGTTGGAAGCGGGCCGGCCATGCTCGCCTTGAGATTTACGAGATCCAGCGGATTTTTTGCCAGCGCTCGCAGCGACCATCGCGGCCGCAATACAAAACTCGCGAAGTTATGCAGGTTGATCTTGGGCGGCAGGCTTAATCCGTTCCTGCGGTCCCTTTCGCGATTTCCCGTCACCATGGTGTCGACCGTCAGGATCAGGCCATCGTAGCCGGCCTCCTTTGCCCGCCGGATGAAATCGGAGGTGATACCGCGATCCTTGAGAATATATATCTGGAATAATTTCGGAGCATTCGTTGTTGTCGCGACGGTCTCGATCGTTGTCGTCCCCATGGTCGATAATGCGTAGGGCAGACCTTCGCGGCCGGCGACAGATGCGACGGCTGCCTCTCCGGTGAAATGAAACAAACGCGACAATCCCGTGGGACTGAGCATCAACGGAAAGGCAATGTCGCGTCCAAACAACCTTGTAGCGGTGCGGATCGTCGACACGTCGGTCAGTACTTCAGGAAGAAATTCGTAGCGGGCGAAGGCATCGCAGTTCCGCCGCAGGGAAACTTCGTCATCAGCGCCGCCTTCGAGATAGTCGAAGATCAGCCGAGGCAATTTACGGCGCGCGCGATGCCTCAGGTCATCGATATTGATGCAGCTTGAAAGCGCTTGAGATGCCACCGAGGATTTCCTGTTTCCGAAGCTTTCGCAGTTAGCGATCGCGATCCGATTGAGCTTGTCCAGTATCCTTGTTTAAGCTTATTCCGCAGAAAATTGCCAAGTAACAGTTATGGTCTGGACAGGAGCGCCGATGGCAAAAGCGGCGGCATTCCTTGCGACATGATCCACAAGCCGCCGATAGTAGCCGGCAGGCGCGGCGCCGCCGAGATGCGGTGAGATGATGACGTTGGGCAACCGCCACAAAGGACTGTCGGTTGGCAACGGTTCAGGCTCGGTGACATCGAGCGCTGCTCCGCCGATTCTATTGTGCTCCAAAGCATCGGCAAGAGCGTCGGGATCGATGACGTTTCCGCGTGCAACGTTGACGATGAGTGTCTGCGGGCTGCACGCGGCGAGTTCCTCGCGGCCGAAGAGATGATGCGTTGCCGCGGACGAAGGGACAGCGAGCACGATTGCATCAGCAGCGCGTATCGCTTCGGTTAGCTGGCTTGCGGCGTACATAACATCGGCCTGACCATCCACACGTCCGAACCGTGATACTCCGCTTACGGTCATGCCGAATGCGCGGGCCCGCTTTGCGACTTCGCGTCCGATATGGCCCATGCCCACAATTAATAGGCGGCTGCCATAGAGCGAGAGCATATCATTCCGGATATGGTTGTCCCATTCCGCTGCACGCTGTGCCGTTTCAATGCGTCGAAACCGGCGCGCCAATCCGAGTAGCAGTGCCATGGCATGTTCGGCGACGCATGGCGACCAGACATTTCCAGCGTTACTGATCTGAATGCCGTCGGCTATTCCGATCTCTTCCAGCGTTTCATAGCCCGCAGTGAGTAGCTGGATCCACCGGCAGTGACTGGATGGTGCCGCGAGGCTCGCCGCGAGCGCGGGAGTGTAGTGGAAGGCCGCGAGCACGAGTGCATCCACCTGGTTTGCGTGGGCCGGAAGTTCGTGAGGTGTGCAGGAGATGCACTCCAGTCCGGGGATTGTCCGAAGTGCATCCAGCATTTCGGCCTGGACAATCGGGGAGCACACTGCGATGCGCTTGGTCACAATCGCTTTCCTTCAATCCAGATGCTTTAGCCGATAACTACTGATTGTCTTTCAAAGCAATGTCAGGCTGATTGTCCCGAGCGGGCCGAAGTGGCCGGTCAAAGTCTGGCCGGCCTTCGCCGGATAAGGCGGTGTGCATGTGCCGGTGCTGACGATTTCGCCGGCCTTCAGCGGGTATCCGATCGCGGCCCGTTCACGCGCAAACTCAACCAGACGACCGAGCGGATTATCCAGCACCATGGCGCCAGTTCCACGCGCAACCGTTTCGCCGTCGGCTGAAAGTTCGACGGCAAGAGTGTCCAGATCGATTTTATGCCAGTTTTGCAAGGGAGAACCGATCACCAACGCTCCCGCATTCCCGAGATCGGCAAGAATTGTCGGCGCACCAGGATTCTTCCAGTCCTGCAATCGGCTGTCGGCAATTTCGAGCGTTGGAAAAATTTCTGCAACAGATTCGATCACCTCTTGCCGCGTGCTGGTGGTTGACGGCAAGTCCCGGCCGAGGCGAAATCCGACTTCCGCCTCGATTACGCAAACGAAGAAGTCGCTGCGCTGAAGTGAAGCCGGGGCGTTATGGGTCCAGGCTGAAAGGATCGGCCCGGTGAAAGGCGCATCGAAGCCCATCGCCTTCATCGTGTCGTGATTGGTCGCTCCAAGTTTGTACCCGATCTGGGTTCCGCCGAGTTGCTCCAGTAGCCGCGCGACGTGGACCTCCTGGGCGGCATATCCATCGGCCAGCGACGCAGGACCGATGCCGGCGGGATGGGCGAACGGCTGACGGTTGTTACGAGCGGCGATAAGGCCGTCGATCAGCACGGTCATGCCCACCCCCAGCAGGCGTGGCCGCAGGCCAGACGGAATAGTGCTTTTTTTACAAGACGTATGCAACTCGTTTGCGGTCCGATGTTTCATCCGCGCCCCCGGTTTTTTCCGCTTTGTCTTCGATCATAGGGATCATCGGTCGGCTCAAACCGTCAAGATTGCGACAATCCGAGAGATCGGTTTCTGCGAATTGTCATCCCTTTGACAGTGTGGACGCGCGAGAGGGAGACAATGTATTGGCGCATCTTGAGGAAAGTTGCGCTCATCTACGGAGTTCGGCTGAGCCTGATCGAGCCCGTTCGCCTTTCTGTTTCCGTTTCGAACTAACAGCAAGATTGTCCGCTCATGACCCTGCACGACGTCACGCTCGCCGACAAATACGAACGCCAGTCCGGCCGCATCTACATTTCTGGCATTCAGGCGCTCGTGCGGCTGCCGATGGTGCAACAACAACGCGACCTAGCGGCTGGCATCAATACGGGCGGCTTTATATCGGGTTACCGAGGGTCGCCGCTTGGCGGACTGGATAGCGAGTTGTGGCGCACACAGGCCTTGCTGAAACGTCATCAGGTCGTTTTCCAGCCGGGACTCAACGAGGACCTCGCGGCCACGGCCGTCTGGGGAAGCCAGCAGGTCGCACTTCAGCCCGCCAGCGTGCAGGGCGTGTTCGGCATGTGGTACGGCAAAGGCCCCGGCGTCGATCGCACGATGGATGTGTTCAAGCATGCGAACATGGCTGGCACCTCACGCCATGGCGGTGTGCTGGCGATCGCCGGTGACGATCACGGCTGCCAGTCATCGACGCTGCCGCATCAGAGCGAGCAGTTGTTCGAGGCCGCGTTGCTTCCTATCCTCAATCCGGCGAGCGTACAGGAATATCTGGATTTCGGTCTCCTGGGTATCGCGCTCTCACGATTTTCCGGCTGCTGGGTTGGCTTCAAAGCGATAGCCGAAACCGTCGAGAGCGCAGCCTCGATCGAGATTGACAGCGCACGGCTGAATATCGTGATTCCCGCAGACTTCGAGCCTCCGCCGGGAGGGCTGAATATTCGCTGGCCGGACCCACCGCTGGAAGCGGAGCGCCGGCTGCATGGGCCGAAGATGGATGCGGTCGCCGCCTTCGCACGTGCCAATGCGATCGACAGGATCGTCGTGGAGCCGAGAAATCCGCGATTCGGCATCATCACTACCGGAAAGGCCTATCTCGATGTGCGACAGGCGTTCGACGATCTCGGCCTGACTGCCGAGGCGATCGCGGCACTCGGAATCCGAATTTACAAAGTCGGCCTGACGTGGCCGCTCGAGCGGCAGGGCGCGAGACGTTTCGCGGAAGGCTTGCAGGATGTCCTCGTCGTCGAGGAGAAGCGCGGCTTTATCGAGCGTCAGCTCGTGGAGATTCTCTACAACATGCCCGCGGATCGTCGGCCTGCCGTTGTCGGCAAGCGTGACGAAGCGGGAGCGGTGCTGCTCGGCAGCGAAGGTGAGATCACACCGACAATGGTCGCCAAGGCGATCGTCTCGCGGCTTGAGCGATTCGGTGTATCCAATCCGAATTTGCGGCAGCGCATCGCACGACTGGAATCGTTCGCGCAAGTACAGAATAGTGCCAAGTTGCAGCGTGCGCCGTTCTTCTGCTCTGGCTGCCCGCACAATACCTCCACTGTCGTTCCCGAGGGAAGTCGAGCGCTCGCCGGCATCGGATGTCATGGCATGGCGATTTTCATGCCTCATCGCCGAACGGAAACCGTGACGCAAATGGGGGGCGAAGGGACAAGCTGGATCGGACAAGCCGCCTTTTCGCGCGACAAGCATGTCTTCCAGAATCTTGGCGATGGGACTTATGCCCACAGCGGATCGATCGCGCTGCGCGCGGCGGCAGCCGCCGGCGTCAATATCACCTACAAGATTCTCTACAATGATGCGGTGGCGATGACAGGTGGTCAGCCGGCGGAAGGCAGCTTAACGGTGCCGCAGATCGCGCATCAGGTTGCGGCGGAGGGCGCGAAACTCATCGCCGTCATCAGTGACGAACCGGACAAATATCCGAGCATCGACATCTTCCCGCCGGGGACGCTGGTCCACCATCGCAGCGAGCTCGACACGATCCAGCGCCGGATGCGTGATACGGCCGGCCTCACTGTTATTATCTACGATCAGACGTGCGCGGCCGAGAAACGCCGGCGCCGCAAGCGCGGCCAGTATCCAGATCCGCCGAAGCGCGTCTTCATCAATGAAGAGGTCTGCGAGGGGTGCGGAGACTGTTCCACGCAATCGAATTGCATCTCCGTCAAGCCGCTCGATACCGAGTTGGGACGCAAGCGTCAGATTGATCAGTCTTCGTGCAATAAGGACTTTTCATGCGTAAACGGTTTCTGTCCAAGTTTTGTCACCGTGCATGGCGGCACCATTCGCAAGGCCAAGATTGCAACGGAAACAACGGCCACATCCAATCCTCTGGATGCGCTGCCACCGCCTAACGCCGCGCCACTTCACGAAACCTACAATATCCTCGTCGCAGGGATCGGCGGAACCGGTGTGCTGACGGTCGGAGCTCTGCTCGGAATGGCAGGACACATCGAAGGCAAGGGCATCTCGGTTCTCGATTTCACGGGCATGGCGCAGAAAAACGGCGCGGTCACCAGCCACATTCGCATTGCACCTACGCCGGACGATTTGAAGGCCGTGCGTGTCGGTGCAGGAGCGGCGCACCTGCTGCTCGGATGCGATCTGGTCGTCGCTGCCAGTGCCAGCGTTCTCGAAAGGATGGAACGTGAAGTCACCCGGGCCGTCGTGAATACGCACGAACAGCCAACGGCCCAATTCGTTACCGATCAAGAATTGCAATTTCCTGCGAACGACATGCGCAAGGCGCTTACGGATGCTGTCGGCGAGAAGCGGATCGATCTCCTGGACGCAACCCGCCTGGCGACCCGGCTGCTTGGGGACAGCATCGCCAGCAATCTGTTCATGCTGGGCTATGCGTTTCAGAAGGGTTTGATCCCGATCGGCTTCGAGGCGATAGATCGAGCCATTGAACTCAATAACGTAGCGGTGGCGGCCAACCGCAAGGCATTTGCCTGGGGCCGCTTCGCGGCGCATGACGCTGATGCGCTTCGCAAGATGGTTGAACCCAAGATCGTCGAATCGTCGGAGAAGCGCAGCGTCGATTGGCTGATCGGGGAGCGGGAACGACGGCTGACGGCCTATCAGAACGCAGCCTATGCCCGGCGATACCGCGCCCTTGTCGATCGTGCCCGTGCAGCGGAGAATTCCATGGGGGGAAGCGGCAAGTTCACCGAGTCGGTGGCGCGATATTTTTACAAGCTCATGGCTTACAAGGACGAATACGAGGTGGCGCGCCTTTATACGGATGGCAGCTTCAAGGAAAAGCTCAACGAACAGTTCGAAGGCGACTTTAAGCTGAGCTTTCATCTCGCGCCGCCGTTGCTTGCAGGCCGCGACGGCGGCGGACGTCTCAAGAAGCGCGCGTATGGCTCCTGGGTCTGGCCAGTATTTCGAATTCTGGCAGCCACGCGCAGATTGCGGGGCACGGCTTTCGATCTTTTCGGATATACGTCAGAGCGCCGGGCGGAGCGGGCGCTTATCGCGCAGTACGAAAATGTCATCGGCGATGTCTCGTCAGCGCTCGGACCTCACAATCACACGCTTGCAATCCGGATAGCAGGGTTACCAGACCAGATCCGGGGCTACGGTCATATCAAGGAAGCCAACATGGCGATTGCGGCCAAAGCGCATGACGAATTGCTGACGGCTTTCAAGTCTACTCTAGCAGGGCGTGCGGCAGCCTGATCAGCGCATCAAGGCAGGGAAATCAAATGGACCTCAGAATTTCGGGCCGGACCGCGATTGTTTGTGCGAGCAGCGACGGACTGGGTTATGCGTCGGCTTATTCGCTCGCAAAAGCCGGCTGCAAGGTTGTGATGAACGGCCGGAGGCCTGACGTACTGGAGGCAGCGGCGGATCGGGTGCGTGAGGAGACCGGTGCGACGGTGCTTACAGTGTCGGCGGATATCTCGACGCCGTCAGGCCGCGGTACGCTCATGGCCGCCTGTCCCGATCCGGATATTCTCGTGACAAACGCGGGCGGACCGCCAAAAAAGGATTTTCGCGATCTGACGCCCGAGGACTGGTCGCGGGCTCTCGATACCAACATGCTTTCAGCGGTAGCGCTCATCACGCACTATGTGGACGGGATGATCGCGCGCAGCTTTGGGCGAATCGTGAACGTGACGTCGATGACATCGGTGCGCCCGTTCATCAACCTTGACCTGTCGAATGCCGTTCGTTTGGGTCTCACCGGTTTCGTCGCCGGCGTATCCCGACAGGTTGCGGCGCACAATATCACTATCAACAACCTGCTGCCTGGTTCGTTTGCGACCGCGCGGGCGCGCTCGCTTGCAGCGGACGCCGAGACTATCATCAAAACGATACCGGCCGGACGGTTTGGCGATCCCGAAGAATTCGGCGATACCTGCGCTTTTCTATGTAGCGGGTCCGCCGCCTACATCACCGGTCAGAATATTCTGATCGATGGTGGTTACTGCATGAACACACTGTAGAGAGCGAAAGCGCTGGCTGACATGGAGCTGTCCGCGATTAGGGTTCACCGCACCGGCGGACCGGAGGTGATGATTTGGGAGAAGGTTCATGTCCCTTCGCCGGGACCCGGCGAGGTCCGTGTGCGACACACGGCCGTGGGCCTCAACTTTCTTGACACCTATTTCCGCAGCGGCCTTTACCCGACACCCCTGCCGTTCGTGCCGGGTGCCGAGGCGGCTGGTGTGGTCGATGAACTGGGCGAGGGAGTAACCACCTTCCGCAAAGGCGAGCGTGTCGTCTATGCAGGGAGCACCGGATCCTACGCGCAGGCTCGGGTCATCGCGGCCGAAAATCTGGTCAGGATGCCTGACGACGTCGACGACCGGACCGCGGCCGCGGTGCTGTTGCAGGGGCTGACCGCGCGCTTCCTGATTAAGGATGTGTATCCGGTAAAAAGTGGGGAATTCATTCTTGTTCACGCAGCTGCGGGCGGCGTTGGAACACTGCTGTGTCAATGGGCCAGTGCGCTCGGCGCGCAGGTCATCGGGACAGTCTCCTCGGATGAAAAAGCCAAGATCGCCGCGTCAAACGGATGCTTATATCCGATCGTGCATGGCCGGGAGGATTTCGTCGCGCGGGTGGCCGAAATCACCGGCGGCAAGAAATTAAAGGTCGTTTATGATTCAACCGGGCGTGACACATTCTCGCGGTCTCTGGACTGTCTGATGCCGATGGGCCTGATGGTCGTGTTCGGGCAATCGTCGGGCCCGATCGACCCGCTCGAGATCAATCTGCTTGGGCGAAAGGGATCGCTGGTGCTGACGCGCCCGATGCTGCCGGATTTCATGCGCGGCGCCGGTCGGCTTCAGCAGACCGCGGACGAACTGTTTGAAGCCCTGCGCCGCGGAATTCTTCGAGTTGTCGTCAACAAGACTTACGATCTTCGGGAAGCGGCGACCGCACACCGCGATCTGGAAGAGCGTCGCACCACTGGTTCCATTGTATTCGATGTACCTGCAACCGACGTCTGAACCTGCCGTTTAGGTCTCATTCCGGTGGGATCACGCCCCGCTGCGACCGAAAGCATCGAGGGATTGCATACGATCACGCGTCCATATTCGATGCGGATCATCTTCTTTTCCTCGAACCTGCGCAGCACGCGGTTAACCGTTTGCCGTGAGGTCCCGATCATGGCGGCCAGCGCCTCCTGCGTCATACGGCAGTTGGCGGATGACGGCGAGGGAACGTCCGACGTCTGAAGCAAGACCTGCGCTACCCGGTTGGGCAATGGCATGGCTTTCATTTCCGCCAGCATGCTCATTGCCTCCCGGATATCCTGGCAAAGGAGCTGCGAGAACTGCAGCACGTAGCGCGGCTCCTGCTCGATGATCGCGTTAAACGTAGATGTGGACAGATGAAGCAGTCGCGTGGGGGCGGTGGCCACGGCGTCCTGAAATCGAGGTTGTTGATCGAGGACCGAAAGGTGGCCAAACCACGACCCGGGCTTCAAGACCCGATAGAGGATGTGCTTTCCGTCATTGGTATTGGCGACCAGCCGCACTTCTCCGGAGAGCACGGCGAACTGTCCGGTCGAAAGATCACCCGTGGCGTAGATCAGGGATCCGCTTGCGACGTCGCGCTGAACGGATCTGTTGATAATCAGATCCACGAGCATATCCGGCAACTCCCTGAACCAGCTATGCCTGAGTAAGATTTTCCTGATCTGGCTTTGTACCACTGACCCGACCCATTTGCGTTTCCTGACAAACTATTGCGCCGGACAGGGTGTAGCGCAATGCCTTCACGGCGGTCAGGCGGCCTAGCCGCCATTTTTGCAATGCAGCAAAACAGGATTGTCACAGCTTTGACAGTCTCGACAGATCGACATGGCGACAGTCCCTTGGCAACGAGGAGCGCGCAGTCGAAGCATCAGCTTAAGGGATCGTGTGATCGACGGCAAAAGGCCGCTTCTTACGGCTTTGCAATCGTCGTTTATTCGAGTTTCGGGCGGATCATGCCCGTGGTCCACGGTAAATGATGGGGAATACATGAAGGGCTTGCTTCGAATCAGCTCGGCAGTCGATTTCGTTTCCGCCCGGTTCGGCGAACTGGCCAACTGGTTCGTTTTGGCTGCTGTCCTGATCAGCGCCGTGAACGCTACCGTGCGATATGTTTTCAGCTACAGCTCCAACGCATTCCTGGAAATCCAATGGTATCTGTTTGGAGCCGTCGTGCTTCTCGGCGCGGCGCACACGCTCTGCAAAAACGAACACGTTCGTGTGGATCTTGTCTATTCATCGGTTTCTCACCGTGGCCGCTTGTGGATCGACGTATTCGGCCTCTCGTTCTTTCTGATTCCGGTGGGCTGCTATCTCACGAAGCTGTCTGTTCCGTTCTTTCTCGCTTCGTTCGAGAACGGAGAGATATCCAACAACGCCGGCGGCCTCATTCTGTGGCCCGTCAAGCTCATGTTGCCGCTTGGATTTGTGCTTATTACGGCTCAGGGCATTTCTGAATTGATCAAGCGAATTTCAGCGCTCGCCGGATTGAGCGACGCGGCGATCGACTATGAAAGACCACTCCAGTGAATCCGGCCGCGAAGAGGAGTGTCTGACATGCTATCGCATGGGTTGATGCCGCCACTGATGTTCGGTGGCATGATTATCGTGCTGCTGATCGGTTTCCCCGTGGCGTTCTCGCTATCCGCTGTTGGCCTGCTGTTTGGGCTTGCGGGTATCGCGACCGGACATTTCAGCCCGGATTTCCTGCAAGCTTTGCCTTTCCGGTTATTTGGAACGATCTCCAACGAATTACTGCTGGCAATTCCATTTTTCACTTTTATGGGTGCGATCCTGGAGCGATGTGGCCTCGCCGAGGATCTGCTTGAGGGAATGGGGCAACTCTTCGGCGGCCGCCCCGGCGGTCTGGCTTTCGCGGTTGTCATCGTCGGGGCCATTCTTGGCGCAATCACGGGGACTGTCGCCGCATCCGTGATCGCCATGGGCCTGATCTCGCTGCCCGTGATGTTGAGATACGGTTATGATATGCGGCTGGCTACTGGCGTCATTGCTGCGTCGGGGACGATCACGCAAGTTATTCCGCCGTCACTGGTGCTGATTGTTCTTGCAGATCAGCTCAAGCGATCTGTCGGCGACATGTACCTCGGAGCCATCGGGCCCTCGATCCTTCAGGTCGCGATTTTCCTCGCGTTCCTCGCTGGCGTCGCCTTTTTTCAGCCAGCCCGTATGCCGCCGCTGCCGCCCGAAGCGCGGACGTTCCAAGGTTGGCCGCTGATTCGGCGTGTGCTTGTTGCCATGGTTCCCTCGCTCGGCCTGATATTCCTTGTGCTGGGAACCATTTTTCTCGGGCTCGCCACGCCGACGGAAGCAGGCGCGATGGGAGCGGTCGGAGCGATGTTGCTCGCCTGGCTACATGGCCGGCTGAGTTGGAAGCTAGTTCATGAAGGAATGAGTTCGACCGCAAGCGTCACCGCGATGGTGATCTATATCCTGTTCGGGGCGACCTGTTTCAGCCTGGTTTTTCAGGGTGTGGATGGCGGAGCGTGGATCGAGGGCTTGCTTAAAAATCTGCCTGGCGGCCAAACCGGGTTCTTGCTGTTCACCAACTTATTCATCTTCTTTCTAGCGTTTTTTCTCGACTTCTTCGAAATCGCTTTCATCGTCATCCCGCTGTTGGCGCCAGTGGCCGACAAGCTCGGCATCGACCTGATTTGGCTTGGTCTGCTGATTTGCGTGAACATGCAGACAAGCTTCATGCATCCGCCGTTCGGATTCGCATTGTTCTACCTGCGCGGTGTCGCACCAAAGGAAGTCAAGAGTTCCGACATCTATTGGGGAGCGGTGCCGTGGATCTGTCTGCAACTGCTGCTCGTTGGCATCCTGATCATGTTTCCCCAGAGCGTCACCTTTTGGAAAACAGAAGAAAGTCGCCTCGACAACAGCGCGATCGAGCAGAAGCTGAACAATATCGAAGCCCCAATTTCAGACGATGAGATCGAGATACCAAAAATCACCCGGTGATGCAGCGGTGAGCTGCAGACAAAAGTCAGATAATTACAAGGAGGGACGAAAATGGATCGACGCACGTTTACGAAAGCCGTTGCCTTGGGAGGGCTCGGCGGAGCACTCGCCACACCCGCTATCGCTCAATCGAACTCTAATGTGAAGTGGCGCTGGGTTTCCAGTTTTCCGAAGAACCTGACAATCTCTTACGACGCGTGTGTGGGATTTGCGAAGCGGGTTTCGGAGCTCACGGATGGCAAATTCCAGATCCAGCTCTTCGGGCCAGGCGAATTAGTGCCGGCCTTTCAGGTCTTGGACGCGGTCCAGAATGGCACCGTCGAGACCGGCTTTACAGCATCCTACTTCAATGTCGGGAAGGACCCGACCTTCGGTTTCGCCACAGCCATGCCTTTCGGTCTCAACACGCGGCAACAAACCGCGTGGATGATGCGAGGTGGCGGGTTGCAACTCTGTAACGAATTTTATCGCGCCTACAATGTCAATTACGTGCCCATGGGACACACCGGAGCACAAATGGGCGGCTGGTTCCGCAAAGAGATCAAAAGCCTTAACGACATGAAAGGGCTCAAGATGCGGATCGGAGGCCTCACGGGCGAAATCATGAAGCGGATGGGCGTCGTCCCGCAAAACATCCCTGCGGGTGATATCTATCCGGCGCTTGAGCGCGGCACAATCGATGCAGTGGAGTACGTCGGCCCCTTCGACGACGAGCAACTGGGTCTCTACAAGGTCGCGAAGTATTATTACTATCCGGGCTGGTGGGAAGGTTGTGTGCAGGTAGGCAATTTCGTCAATCTCGAAAAGTGGAATGAGTTGCCCGCTTCCTACAAGGCGGCATTCGAGGTCGCCGCAAGTGAAGCAACCACGCTGATCCTCGCTGGCTACGATGCCTGGAACGGCGCCGCGCTGCGTCGGTTGGTTGGCCGCGGTGCCGAACTGCGGGCGTTTCCACGGGATATGATGTCCGAGGCTTACGGCGTCGCCTTCGACTACTACGACGAACTTGCGGCCAAGAACGAGAAATTCAAAAAAATCTATGATAACTGGCGGGCGTTCCGTGAAGATGCCTTTCTTTGGAACAGGATTGGTGAGGCGAGTTACGACAATTTCGTCTATGCCGAGCACGCGAAGAGAAAGCGCTGATTGACAATCGAACTTCCGATTGCGATCGTTGGTTGACCGTCCGCTCCGGCTGGACCAGCCGTTGCACACGCACCAGCCGAAATCGACTCTACACCTGCCAACGGGGCTGTGTTCAGCTATCCGCGGGTGCGGCCATCGAAGGGCCGCCTTCGATGGCCGTCGTCCAATGTGCCAGTCTCATGCAGTATCGTTCGTCATGAATGGCGAGGAACGTAAAGCGTCTCGCCGCCAGCTCCGGAAAATTCTCGCGAACGATCTGGCACCGCAACGTTCGTTCGCCCATCTTGATGTTGTGCCAAGTTTCTGTCTGCCGCCGGCAGAACGTTGCCTTGGCGACAGCCCAGAAAGTGCATTGAGTCAGACGATCTGATCGAGATCCGGGTGGCGGCAATATTGGCTCTGACGCAGTTTTGGTGCAGTTCGGATTATTCTGCGCCGATGAGTCGGGCCTGAAGCAGATCGATGTTTCTGCGGCCATACATCTGAGGTCTGACGAGCTTGAGGCGCGTGATTTGGCATTCAGTCCGCCCGTTCGACCAGAGCGAAGTGGTTGCACACGATCCGCCGCTTCATCTCTGACGCCGCCGCTCGCGAACCAGGCGACGAGACCGACGCGGGCACGCTCGATCTATCGCGTGAGCCCTTCCATAGCCTTGCGCCGGATCATCACGTGGAATTCAGCGATGAGGTCGTGAGCCTCAAGGTCGACGTGTTCGGCTACATCGGAACGCTTCTCCAATCCGAAAAGTTGACCCTCGGCGATTAGTTATCAGAGCCCTATGGAGTTCGAGAGGCGGGCTGGATTGGCTTAAGCTGGTGTCAACCGAACTGGGTGCAGCTCATTGCTGACCAGAGACCAGCCTCGTTAAAGCGCGTTGATCTTATGCGGTGACGCGACGGTCTTTTGCGATGAACTGAACCACATCTTGTGGATGCACATTTCTTCGGCAGTGCTAAACGAGTGCTGCGGATTGAATTCGCATAACCTATTGTAGGGCACCTGATCGAGGCTCATCGGCGATAGCGGCGGAGCCCCAGCAGCGACCCCATCCTTTGCGATGCAGGATCTTCTGCCATCTGATCTGCGTTGCATGGTCGGGGTAGAGACTGGTCATGAGCGCACCTGCCCGCTTGATATCGAGCAGGAGGTGCTCAGCGAAGAACGCGCGAATCTCTTCTCGAAACGCGACGTCCTCAGGCTTCCAATCCAGATCCATATGAAACTCCAGAAACTCCGTTAACGGACCTCGCAAACACCTCATCGCGCAGGGACGACGTTCGCGCCGCTTCCGACGCGAGAGTCAGATATAACTCAACGAGCGCGAAGCTTTCTGAATTCGGCAAGTCCCGCCTGCATTTCCGGCGTGTGACTTGCCTTGATCTGCAGATCTCGTTCCATTTTCAGTTGATTGTCCACGTGTTCGTTCGACGCCGCGGCGATCAACCGTTTGGTCGCGGCGACCGCGAAGCCCGACAGACCAGCAAGGCGTGTGGCGCATTTATCGGCGAACGCCATCAACGCTTCCGAATCTTCAAGAACGCGCCACACCAATCCCCAGGCTAGCGCTTCGTTGGCACTGATGCGCTCGCCGAGCAGCATCGATGCGGAGGCCCTGACGCGGCCGATCGAATTCGTCATGAAGAGAGAACAGCCGGCATCCGGCACGAGGCCAATGCTGACGAAAGGCGAATAGAAATATGCCGTGCTTGCAGCCAGAACGATATCGCAGGATAGAGCGATACCTACCGACGCGCCGGCGCACGGGCCGTTCACGGCCGAGATGATCTGCAGGCGCGACTGGCGGATGCATCGGATGAGCGGATTGACGTAATCGTCGAGAACGCGGTCGAGCGGCAACGTGCCTTCGGTCGGAAGCGTCGTCAGATCATAGCCAGCGCCGAAGGCACGGCCATCCCCGGTCAAGATCACTGATTTGACGTCGTCGTTCTTTTCGAGACATTGGACCGCGATGCGGATTTCGGCCACGGTTTGGCTTCTCATCGAATTGAGTCGATCAGCCCGCATGACCGTAATTCGACCGACGCCGCCCGCGACATTCAGTGAAATATCTTCAAATCGCATGATGTTCCCATTCATGTGAGCGGTCCAATGCTCTTGCGAGTGCTCAAATCGCCTATCGCGCTGTCGGAAAAGCCAATCTCGCGAAGAACCTCCGCAGTATCCGCACCCAGAGACGGTGGCGGCCGACGAAGACCTGGCACTGCTCCGTCATATTGAATCGGATGGTTGAGCACGCGCACCTTGCCGGCGCGTTGGGTCTCGAACTCTAGCACCGCTTGATTGGCAGCAAGCTGAGGATCGGCTTCAATCTCCTCGTAATCGCGAATGAGAGAGTACCAGATCTTATTCTCGTCGAAGACACGCACCCAATGCTTCACGGTGTTGTTTTTCAAATGGGAGGCGATAAGACTGTTGATCTCCTCGCGATAAGTATATTGGTCGTTCGGCGACCAACGACGAAATGTCTCGTCGCCGAATGCGGCGGCGAGCGCTGGGCCCTCTGTTCTCGAGAGGATTAGCCAGCCATCTGAAGCCTGAAAAGAGCCATAAGGCGCCGCATGAAACCGCGTCGACACTCCCGTCTCACTTTTCGGATAGAGCTGATAGCCGTTCAGGTGGCAACTGAACGGCTCGATCTGAAGATGCAGCGCGGCCGAGAACAGATTGGCATCGACCCGCACGCCCTGCCCTGAGCGCGTTCGACCAAACAATGCTGCAATGATGCCGAGAGCTCCAAGCGTTCCCGAATGCTGATCCACGATGGTCGATCCGACCGGGATCGGCGGCCCTTCGGCGGTTCCGCTTAGCGTAACCAAACCGCTATGCGCCTGTATCAGCAGATCCTGGCCAGGCTTGTTCTTGTCTGGCCCCGTCGACCCGTAGCCGCTTAGCGAACAGTAGACGAGGTCTGGTCTGCGAGCCTGGACAGCCTCATAGGAAAAGCCGAGCTTATCGAGCACGCCCGGCCGGAAATTCTCGATGAGAACGTCAGCCTCCTCGAGCAGTCGCCACAAAACGGCTTTGCCGTCCGCCGATGCCAGGTCGAGTTCGATGCTTCTCTGATTGCGGCCTGTCATCAAAAAGAAGAGGCTCTCGCCCTCGCCAAGGAAGGCATTCAGATTTGATACGTGCCGTTCGAACGCACCGCCAATACGCTCGACCTTGACCACGTCCGCACCGAGATCGGCCAGGAATTGCGCACAGGTTGGTCCTTGCAAAAAGTGCGTCAAACTTACGACCTTGATGCCTGTCAAAAAGCCGCTCATTGCCCCTCCACATTCGATGATCTTCGTTTGACTGTTTGCTTCCGAAAATGTCTGCTTACCTGGTCGGCAGAAAAAGACCTAAGTGGCACGACTATCGGCACTTGAAATTCGCCGCGCGACGCTCCGCGGATGCGCTGACCCTTCCCTGAAATCGTCCGTTGCACGCAGCTTCGTCTGCTCGACAAGCTCACGTTCGGTCGCTGCCAGCACCTTGTCGGCGAGGCCATCACGCAAGGTCGCTCGCGTCGCCAGCAAACCGAGCGGCGCGCATTCGGCAATTTCCTGCGCAGGGGCTAAGGCCTCCGCGCGAACGCGCTCACGCGGGACGCAACGATTGGCGAGGCCAATACGAACGGCCTCTTCTCCGCCGATCCGACGGCTGGTGTAGAACATTAGCTCGGCAATGTTCATGCCGACGAGATCGACAAGCGTCACCGTCAGTCCAAATCCGGGATGAAAGCCAAGCTTTGTGAAATTGGCGGCAAAGCGGGTTTCGGGACAGGCGATCCGAAAATCGGCCGATAATGCGAGTCCGAGGCCGCCGCCGATCGCCGCGCCATGGACCGGAGCGACAATCGGCTTCTTGTTGCGGAAGATCCGCACCGCCTCGTTATAAAGATGCTGGCTGTGATTCAGAATGTCGGGCGCTCGGTTTCCAGGAACGGGTGGAATCTCGACCTCACTCGGTGTCGCGAAATTGGCGCCTGCGCAGAACGCCTTGCCCTGAGCCACTATAACGACCGCGCGAGAGTCCGTGTCTTGATCACTGGCGCCAAGCGCATCAGCAAATTGCCGGATAAGCGATAAATCGAAATAATTCAGTGGCGGCCGCTGAATTTCGATCAGCGTTACATGCCCAATTTTTTCGACGTGAAGATCATCGCACTGTCGTTTACTCATACTGCCATTGCTCTTCCGCGCTAACGTCGCATTGACTCGTTTTCGTCCGATGGAAGGCGGGCACACCGTCCGTGGCGACCGCCCATGCCGTCCGCTCGGGCGACGCCCATGGCGGCGGCTCCTCCGTCAACCTTTCCGAAAGTGACCGCTGATGTTCAAACGACCTTCCACCCATTACGGCAAGACCCCGCAGCCGGAGACACCCTATCAAAGGGCGGCGCAGGTCTGGGACGAGCGCATGGGCTCGACGCGCGACCAGGCCAAGAACTGGCGCTATATGGCGTTCGGATCACTGATCCTGTCAGCGGGTTTCGCCGCCGCGCTGGTGTGGCAATCGGGACGCGGCACGATCGTGCCCTGGGTGGTGCAGGTCGATCGCCTCGGTCAGGCGCAGGCGATCGCGCCGGCCGAGGCCGATTATCGTCCAACCGATCCGCAGATCGCGTTCCATCTGGCGCGCTTCATCGAGCAGGTCCGCTCGATTCCCTCCGACGCAATCATCGTGCGGCAGAACTGGCTGCGCGCCTACGACTTCACGACCGATCTCGGCGCGGCTGCGCTGAACGATTACGCGCGCACGAACGATCCCTTCACGAAGGTCGGGCGCATCCAGGTCGCGGTCGAGGTCTCGAGCGTGATCCGCGCGTCGCCGAACAGCTTCCGCATCGCCTAGACGGGGCGTCGCTATGAGAACGGCCAGCTCGGAGAGACGAGCCGTTGGACCGCGATCCTGACGATCGTGATCCAGACGCCGCGCAATGCCGACACGCTGCGGAAGAACCCGCTCGGAATTTACGTCAACGCCATCAATTGGTCACGGGAGCTAGGTCAATGAAGCCGTCTTTCCGTAAAGCCGGAGACCCGGCTTTCCGCACATGCTCATTTGCGGCTCTGCTGGTTTCAGCGGGCGCGCTTGCTGGTTGCGCGACGACGCAGCCGCCGCCTGAAATCTCTTATGACAACGCCGCGCCGGCGGCGCTGCAGCCGGAGCCCGCCGCGCCGGTACGGGTCGTCGAACTGCCGCGTCCCCTGCCGCTGCCGGGCCAGCTGAAGCCGGTCGAAGCGTCGCGTCGCACGCCGGAGCCCGCCGATCCCGCCGCTCGCGTCAACCAGGCCAACGCGGCGGCGCGGATCCAGCCCATGCGCGACGGCTTCATCAATGCGATCCAGGTCTATCCCTACACGCAGGGCGCGCTCTACCAGGTCTATACGGCCGTGGGTCAGATCACCGACATTGCGCTTCAGCCCGGCGAGCAGCTCGTCGGCGCGGAACCGGTCGCGGCAGGCGACACGGTGCGCTGGATCATCGGCAACACGCAGAGCGGTTCGGGCACGGCGACGCAGGTGCATATTCTGGTCAAGCCGACTCGGGCGGAGCTGATGACGAACCTCGTCATCAACACGAACCTGCGCACTTATCACATGGAGCTGCGTTCGACGGAGCGCACCTACATGGCGTTCGTCTCCCGGCAATCTCAGCAGGATCAGCTCATCGCGCTTCGGCGGCAGAACGCGCAGGCTGAGGCGACGCGTCCCGTCGCGACGGGCGTCGATCTCGCGAGCATCAACTTCCGCTACGAGGTCTCCGGCGATCGCGCGCCATGGCGGCCGCTGCGCGCCTATGACGACGGCCGCCAGGTGTTCATCGAGTTTCCGCGCGGCATCGGCCATGGCGAGATGCCGCCCCTCTTCGTCGTGGGGCCGGAAGGCAAGACGTCCGAGCTCGTCATTACCGGGTGCGCGGCAACTACATGGTCGTCGATCGCCTGTTCGCGGCCGCCGAATTGCGTCTGGGCGCAGGCGACAAGCAGAAGCGCGTGCGGATCAGCCGCACCGATGGGAGGCCGACGTCATGAACGGCGCCACGGGTCCTCAGGAAGAAGGCGGGCCGCTCGAGGGCGGCGCACCGCCGATCGGGCCGGCGGAGTCAGCCGCTGCGCCGATGCGCCTGCGCGGGGAGGCGCCGCGGGTGACGCGGCTGTCGCGCAAGGTGCTTGCTGGTATCGGCCTCGTGGCGGGCGTTGGGCTCGGGGGCGCGTTGATCTATGCGCTCCAGACGCGCGACGGCGGCAAGGCTCTCGAAGAGCTCTACTCGACGGAGAACCGGGCGACGGCTGACGGGCTGGCGGGCTTGCCGCGCGACTACAGCGGCGTGCCGCAGCTCGGACCGCCGCTGCCTGGCGATCTCGGCCGTCCGATTCTGGACGCGCAGAATCGTGGACAGTCTGTGCCCGCGCCGGGTGTTGGCGCGCCCGGCATCAGCGCCGAGGAGCAGCGGCGGCTCCAGGAGATCGAGAGCGCCCGGACGGCGAAGCTTTTCACGGGTGCCGAAAGCCGATCGGCAGCGCCGGCCGCGACGGCGACGGCGCTGGTGCCGACGCCGGATATGGCAAGCCTTGCGCTGACCCCGACGCCGGCGACTCCTACGGCGCAGGATCGGCAACTCGCCTTCCTCAAGGCCGAGACCGACAGGCGCACGGTCGCGCCTGATCGGGTTGCTGCGCCGGCCTCGCCGAACGTCCTTCAGGCGGGCGCGGTGATCTCCGCCGCGCTCATCACCGGCATCCGTTCCGACCTTCCCGGCCAGATCGCCGCCCAGGTCACCGAGAATGTGTATGATAGCCCGACGGGCCGGATACTGCTCGTGCCGCAAGGCACGCGGGTCATCGGCCAGTACGACAACAACGTGCAATTCGGGCAGAGCCGCGTGCTGCTGGTCTGGACGCGCCTCGTCTTCCCCAACGGCCGTTCGATCGTGCTGGAACGGCAACCCGGCGCCGATGCCGAAGGCTATGCCGGTCTTCAGGACGGCGTCGACTATCACTGGTGGGATCTCGCCAAGGCAGCGGGGCTGTCGACGCTGCTCAGCATCGGCGCAGAGCTGGCCGTGGACGATGACGACAGGCTGCTGCGAGCCATCCGCAATGGCGGGCAGGACACCATCAACGATGCGGGCCAGGAGATCGTGCGCCGTCAGCTCAACATCGCGCCGACGCTGACGATACGGCCTGGATTCCCGGTGCGCGTGATCGTGACGCGCGATCTTGTATTCCGTTAGCGGAATACAAGGTCATATGCCGCGTCTGCGGCTATTCCGAGTTTGGAAGATCGATGGACCATAAGACCATGAAGATCATGGGTTCTGTATGCAGCCGTTATCGGCATAGTTTTCGCTCCTATAGTCGGTTGAGGAAGGCCAGCAGCTTGTCATCTGGCTTGAACTTGCCAGGCTTGCTGTCGAACGGGATCGTCTTGGCGAGTATCTTTTCTTTCAACGCCAGATCGGCATCGAGATAGATTTGGGTGGTCTCGATGGACTCGTGCCCCAACCACAGCGCGATGACGGTCTGCTCCACTCCGGCGTGGAGCAGGTCCATCGCTGTCGTATGGCGCAGACAGTGGAAGGTGACGTTCTTCTGCTTGAGCGAGGGGCAAGCATCACTGGCGACCGCTACGTGCTTTTTCAGGAGTCCCGCCACGGCATCGGGACTGAGGCGTCCGCCACGTGCGCCGGGAAGACCACCACGTCCTGGACGAGGTCCAGTTCATCGAGCCAAGCCACAAGGAGATCGGCAACCGGCTTGCAGAGCGGAACGGCTCGCTGCTTGCGGCCCTTGCCGAGGATTTCGACATGAGCGCCCGTGCCGAACATCACGTGCTGACGCCGCAGGCCCGTCGCCTCGGACAGGCGCAAGCCGGTTTGCAGGGTTGTCAGCAGCAGCGCATGGTCGCGGCGACCGATCCATGTGGTCATATCCGGCGCCGCGAGCAACGCATCGGCTTCGGGGCGCGTCAAGAAGTCGATCAGCTTGCGGTCGAACCGTTTGGCCGGCATCGCGAGGACGCGCTGTATCTGCGCGCTGCGCGTCGGCATCTCATACGCGGCGAAGCGGAAGAACGAACGGATCGCAGTGAGCCGCAGATTGCGGGTGCGGACGGTCACGCCGCGTTCCTTCTCCAGATCGCTCAGGAAGGCCGCAATGAGCGGGGCGTCGAGCTTCTCGAAGGCCAGTTTGTTGGGCGCCGTGCGAAGACGCTTCTGCGCGAACCGCAACAGCAGCCTGAACGTGTCGCGATAGGAGCTGATTGTGTTCGCGCTAGACCTCGACCGCCATCGTATGCCGCAGATCGTGCAGGCGCGGCCCGCTGGGGGCGGCGACGTCGCGCAGGCCGAGCCTTCTGGTCAGCCTTCGGAAGGCCCGATCCAGAACCGACGGGATAATCCGGCGGCCCGGCACCAATATGAAGAAGGCATCGACCTTCCTGCCGGCCAGATGCGCATCACGCTGTGCCCGATAGGATTCCAGTGCAACTCGGGTCGTCTCATGCACGGGGACGAGACTGGATTTACCGAACTTGGCGTTGCGGATGGTGATGACGCCCTGGTCGAGATCGACGTCATCGAGATCGAGGTTCAGGACTTCGCTCACGCGCATCCCGGTCACGCTGATGAGGCCGTAAATCGTATAACGCCCCAGGCAATATAACCGTGTCGCTCCACCCTTTTTACGCAAGCTCCCCGCCAGGATGCAATCTATTTCCTCGGTGCTGAAGATATGGGGCTGGAAGGTGATCCTGCCGCGGCAGCATGTCCGTGGCGGGGATTTCAGTCCTCGGGTCGCTCAGGATGCGGTAACGCGCGAAGCTGCGCACCGCGCGCAGGCGTCCGGCGAGATAGTTCGGATCGGTCGAGGCCGGCTGTTGCGCCCATTGCACCGCCAGCTTCGCGGTGATGGGGGTGGCATGACGCCGTTCCATGAAGCCGGCGAAGTCGCCAAGGAGCCGTTCATCCTTATTCAGCCGGAAGCCAAGCGAGCGGCGCAACTCCAGATATTCCGAGATGCTTTCGGGCAAGCTGGTCATGGCAGCTCTCCCGGCCACGGCAGGGCGACGGCGCGCAAGCCCTCCAGATCAACCTTCGCGTATCGCCGCGTGGCCTCGGGGCTGCGATGCCGCAGCATCTGGCCGATCTCTGTTAGCGATAGCCCCTGCCGCAGCATGTCCACGGCGAGCGCATGACGCAGTTGATGCGCCCCGGTATTCTTCACATCGATCCCGGTACGGTCGATCGCGCGATGCACGATCTGGCAGACATCGCTGTACGACTTCAGTTTGTCGAACGGCGCGCGGGATCGCAGGAATACCTTTCGGCATGGGCATTCCGGACGCCCGTCCTTCAGATAGGCCGCAAGCGCCTCGCCAACATCGTGCGGCAAGGGCAGCGGCCGTTCCTGACGGCCTTTGCCATGCACTGTCAGCCAACCCCGCGACCAGTCGATGTCGCCCAGTTCCAGACAGATGATCTCCCGCGCCCGAAGCCCCAACCGGGCAAGCAGCAGCAGGATGGCATGGTCGCGCCGCCCAGCCGGCGTGCGCCAGGTCCGGCTCGCCGCCAGAAGCCGGCGAACACAATCTGCCGGCATGGCGCGCGGGATCGACGCCATCGACCATCCCGCGACGCTGGGCACGACCGCCGCAAGGTCCACCTGAATGTAGTCGCGATAGCGCGCGAACCGGAAGAAGGAGCGCAACGACGTGACCGTGTTCTTGGCTTGCGAGAAGGTCTGGTCGCGCGGCGCATTGTGGCGGATATAATCTGTGACCAGGTTGGCGCTGACACTGGACAGATGCGGCTCGTCAGCGCCGAAGGTGCTCGTCAGGAAGCGCCGTATATGGCCGGCGTAGTTTTCGATCGTGGTCTGCGCCAGGCCACGTTCCTCCCGCAGCCAGCCCGCGTATTCCTGCAAGATCACTTCGATGCCAAACGGCCCAGCCTTATCGGCAACGACGACTTCAATGATGCCTTTGCCCTGAAGCCCACCCGTGATGCCGCTCAGGGAGGTTGGATCGCCCGGCTTCGGAAGCCGGTGCGCGGAACTGTAGCGCAGAAAGGCTGCTTCGTGGCCGGCCGTGATCTCGCCGGCAGCAATTCCCATCTTGCCGAGCCATCGGCTGAACTCGTTGATGAGGAATGTCTTGTGCCAATAAGCCACCTGCGAATATCCGCGATCGGCGAGGTATTCGGAATATGGCTCGAAGTAAGGAGCCAGTGGCCCTTCGGCACGAAGCCGACAGGGCCTCTTTCGACAGGCCCTGATCATCGGAATAACTCCGGCGGCCGACTCCGACTGAACCGGACTATGCCGACCGACATCTCCAACAATGCCATGGAAAGGAAGCAGATGCACCTCAAACACAGCATAGTCCCGGACGCGGCATATGACCTTGTATTCCGCTAACGGAATACAAGATCGCGGGTGACGATGACGCGGACGGGGTAGCCCGGCCGGAGGGTCAGCGTCGGCGCGACGTTGATCTGGCGGCGGATGATCTGCTGCCCTGCGTCGTTGATGGTGTCCTGGCCGCCGTTGCGGATGGCGCGCAACAGGCGGTCGTCGTCATCGACCGCCAGCTCCGCGCCGACGGAGAGCAGCGTGGAGAGGCCGGCGGCCTTGGCGAGATCCCACCAGTGATAGTCAACGCCGTCCTCAAGTCCGGCATAGCCTTGCGTGTCCGCGCCCGGCTGGCGTTAGAGAACGATGGAGCGACCATTGGGGAGGATCAGCCTATTCCAGACGAGCAGTACGCGGCGCTGGCCGAACTGCACGTTGTTGTCATACTGCCCGATGATCCGCGTCCCTTGCGGCACGAGCAGGATGCGGCCGGTCGGGCTGTCGTAGATGTTCTCGGTCACTTGCGCCGTGATCTGACCCGGCAGATCGGAGCGGATGCCGGTAATCAGCGCGGCCGATATGACGGCTCCGGCCTGAAGGACATAGGGCGATGCCGGCGGCATGACGCGATCCGACGACGTGGTGCGGCGATCGACGGCGGCGTTGAGGAAAGCAAGCTGCTTGTCCTGCGCGGTCGGCTGTCCGGATTGTCCGTTGAGGCTCGCAAGGTCGAGGCCGGCGAGATTCGGCAGCGCCGTGCTTCCCGGCGTGCCTGACGGATTCGCGGGGTGAGCCTCGGTCTGGAAAAAGACCTTACTGACGCGCGCGGCTTCTTCCTCGGCGAGCCGGCGTTCCTCGGCACGATCGACCGTCGGCGTCGCGACCACGGGAGGCGCGACAGGCTGGCCACGGTTCTGCGCGTTGACAATGGGCCTGCCGAGATCGCCCGGCAGCGCCGGGCCGAGAACCGGGCCGGTATAGTCGCGCGGCAGACCGGCAAGCCCATCGGCCGTCTGCCGGTTGTCGGTGGAATAGAGTTCTTCACCGCTCTTGCCGGCGTCCCGCGTCTGAAGCGCATGGATCAGCGCGCCGCCGATCCCGACCAGGGCGACAGCGCCGATGCCGGCGAGCACCTTGCGCGACAGGCGCGTGACGCGCGGCGGTTCGGCGTGCAGCCGCATCGGCTCGGCGCCAGGCTCGCTCTTGCCGGCGTTGGTGTCGTTCTTGCTCATGACGATGGCCTCCCGTCGGTGCGGACAATCCTGACGGTCTGTTGGCGGTCGCCGCTGCCAAGGCGCAGTTCGGCCGCGCCGAACAGGCGATCGACGATCAGAATGTTGTGATAGATGCGGCTGTTGACGATCTGCGCCTCGCCGTCCGCGCCGAGCACGAAGATCGGCGGCATCTCGCCCTGGACGATGCCGCGCGGAAACTCGACATAGACGCGCCTGCCGTCGTCATAGACGGCAACCGGCTTCCACGGCGGCGTGTCGCCGGTCAGCCCATAGCGATAGTTGCGCGCGGCCGCGGCCGGGATGACCGGCGTTGCCGGAACGCTCTGGCGTCGATCCGCCGGTGATGGGGGATAGGCCCAGGCAACGGCGGGCATGTAAGGCTTCTCGCCGGAGCGCAGTTCGATCATGTAGGTGCGCCGATCGGTCGTGACGATCAGATGGGTGGTGATGTCGGCGCGCGAGGATTTTACCAGCACATGGATGCGGCGGGTCACGCCCGATCCGCTTTCGGTGTCGCCGATGATCCAGCGCGCCGTATCGCCGGCCGCGATCGGTCCAGCGCCGGTCAGGCTCTCGCCGGGCTCCAGCGCGATGTCGGTGATTTGGCCCGGCGCGGCATAGACCTGATAGAGCGCGCCGTCGCTCCACGGATAGATCTGGATGGCGTTGTAATAGCCTTCGCGGGGCGGCTGAACGCGCGCGGCAGCGTTGGCCTGCTCGACGCGGCCGGTCGGCGTCGTAGCTGATCTGCGGCGGCTTGTAGGTGGCGCAACGCGCCAGCGTCGTTGCCGAGAGCAGGACTGCCAGGATTGCGGATTTACGGAAAGACGCATTCCCGCTTTTGCGGATGATCGTGCTCATTGGCTCATTTCCCGCAACCAGGTGATGGCGTTGACGTAGATGCCAAGCGGATTGACGTTCAGCCGTTCCGCATCGCGCGGCGGCTGGATGGCGATGGTCAGGATCGCCGTCCACCGTTCGGTGGTGGAGAGCTGGCCGTTCTCGTGGTGACGTTCGGTCCAGGCGACGCGGAAGGAATCCGCCGACGCGCGGATGACGCTGGAGACTTCAACCGCGATCTGCTGCTTGCCGACCTTGGTGAACGGGTCGTTGGCACGAGCGTAGTCGTTGAGCGCCGCCGCTCCGCGATCGGTTGTCCAGTCGTAGGCACGCAGCCAGTTTTGCCGCACGATGATCGGATCGGCAGGAATGCTCCTGACCTGTTCGATGAAACGGACCAGATGCCACGCCACTTGCGGATCGGTCGGGCGGTAATCTGCCGTGGCCGCAGCGACGGCCTGCGCCTGACCGAGCTTGTCCACTTGCACCACCCACGGCACGACGGTCCCGCGCGCGGATTGCCAGATCAGCGCCGATGCGAAGCCGACCGACAGGATCAGCGAACCGAACGCCATGAGCCGCCAGTTCCTCGCCTGCACACGGGCTGAACCGATACGGCCATCCCAGACCTGTGCGGCCTTCTGATATGAGGTCTCGGGTTGCGGGGTCTTGCCGTAATGGGTGGCGGGTCGCCTGAACAGATTCATGAGCGGTCACTTTCGGAGAGGTTGACTGAAGAACCGGAGCCGTGGCTATCGCCGGAGCGCACCGCGTGAGCGGTCATCTGGACGGCATGGCTGGCAGGGCCGGATCGGCGCATACGCTGCGCCCAGCCGGGCGGCGTGCCCGCGCCAGATGCCGCCGATTGAGGAGCTGAGGCGGCCTCGCCGCCGACTGTGCCCATGGTCGAGGAGCCGCCGGTCGCACTGAGCCCGGATTTGACGCCATCGGAGAAGCTGGATTTGACGCTGGCTGCGGCGCGACGCAGCGGAGATATCGCCGCGCCGCCGGCCGCACGCGAAACGCCGCCGAGACCGGAAGCGACGCCGGAAGCGCCGGACTGGCCCATGGAGCCCAAGGTATAGGCAGAGGATGGCGCGCCGGCTGCGATTGCGCCACCGCGCACGGCGGCGGCTCCTGTCGAGATCGCGGCAGCGCCTCCCTTGACAGCCAGCATCGCGCCGCCGCCGGCTGCAAAGGCGGCACCGCCAACGGCAAGCCCCGGTCCCATCACCGCGCCAGCGCCGAGCTGGGGGCCGCCGCTGACAAGGCCGGATGCGATACCGGGGCCGAAGATGCCAAGCCCGACCAGCGAGAGCGCCGCCAGCACGATCGCCATGGCGTCGTCGACCCTCGGCGTGACGCCGACGAAACCGCGCGTGAACTAGCTGAACAGCGTCGAGCCGATACCTATGATGACCGCGAGCACCAGAACCTTGATCCCGCTTGAAATCACATTGCCAAGCACGCGCTCGGCCATGAAGGCGGTTTTGCCGAACAACCCGAATGGGATAAGGACGAAGCCGGCCAGCGTGGACAGCTTGAACTCGATCAAGGTGACAAACAGTTGGATGCTTGAGGATGAAGAACGCGAGGATGACCAGCGCCCAGGCGAACAGCAGGCACGCGAGGCGACGGCCGCCTCGATGATGGCGGATTTCGACACCTGCCGCCGCAGCGCCAGCGCTTCGACCTGGGCGAGCAATTCCGGGTTGAAATAGACGTTCATGCGGGTGCGGGTCGTCATATGGGGCCTCCTAAAGCTCGATGCCGTCGCCGGGGTCGAGCGACGCTTGCCGCGCGACCAGACGCATTTGCGAGCGCAGCGCGCGGGCCTTCGCCGCGTCGATATCGGGCTCGTCGTCCAGAAGATCGAACTCCTGCTCCGGCGGACGCGGCGGCGCGACGATTTCCTCGTGCTCGGGCAGCTCGGGTTCGCGGCGAATGCCGGCGTTGGCGGGGTCGCCGTCCGCGCTCCCGGCCGTGGCGCTTGTGGTCGAAGCCTTCGCGGCGGTGACGACGCGGCGCGACCAGTCATCCGATCCTTGCTGCGCGGCGGTCGGGCGCGCGGCCGGATCGGGCGGCGTCAGGATGCATTCCTTGAAACGCGCATCCTCGTAGTAGCGGGCCTTGGTCGCGCGGATCGGCGGCGTGCCCGCCACCATGACGATTTCGTCGACGGGCGGAAGCTGCATGATCTCGCCCGGCGTGAGCAGCGGCCGCGCCGTCTCCTGCCGCGACACCATGAGATGCCCCAGCCACGGCGACAATCTGTGTCCCGCGTAGTTGGTGGAATCGCGCGGCTCCGTCGCCGTGCCGAGCGAATCCGAAACGCGCTTGGCGGTCCGTTCGTCGTTCGTCGCGAAGGCGACGCGGACGTGGCAGTTATCGAGAATGGAATTGTTAGGACCGTAGGCGCGTTCGATCTGGTTGAGGCTCTGCGCAATCAGGAAACTCTTGATGCCGTAGCCAGCCATGAAGGCGAGCGCTGATTCAAAGAAATCCAGCCGCCCGAGCGCGGGAAACTCGTCCAGCATCAGCAAGAGGCGGTGACGCTTGCCGGAGGTTTTCAATTCCTCGGTCAGCCTGCGGCCGATCTGGTTGAGGATGAGCCGGATCAGGGGTTTCGTGCGGTTGATATCGGATGGTGGAACCACGAGGTAGAGACTGACCGCTTCTCCGCTTCCGACCAGATCGGCGATGTGCCAGTCGCAGCGCGCCGTGACGTGCGCCACGACGGGATCGCGATAGAGGCCAAGGAAGCTCATGGCCGTGCTGAGCACGCCGGAGCGTTCGTTCTCGGACTTGTTCAACAGCTCGCGCGCGGACGATGCGATGACAGGATGAACGCCGGCCTCGCCGAGATGCGGCGTGTCCATCATCGCGCGCAAGGTGGCTTCCACCGGCCGGCGCGGATCGGACAGAAAGTTGGCGACGCCCGCCAGCGTCTTATCCTTCTCCGCATACAGAACGTGGAGGATCGCGCCGACCAGAAGCGAATGCGAGGTTTTTTCCCAATGATTCCTTTTGTCCAAGCTCCCTTCGGGATCGACCAGAATATCCGCGATATTCTGCACATCGCGCACCTCCCATTCGCCCTGCCGCACCTCCAGCAAGGGATTGTAGGCCGACGACTTCGCGTTGGTCGGATCGAACAGCAGCACGCGGCCATGCCTGGCGCGGAAGCCGGCTGTCAGCGTCCAGTTCTCTCCCTTGATGTCGTGAACAATGCAGCTTCCCGGCCAGGTCAGAAGCGTCGGTACGACAAGGCCGACGCCTTTGCCGGATCGTGTCGGCGCGAAGCACAACACATGCTCGGGTCCGTCATGCCGCAGATAGTCCCGTTCAAATCGGCCGAGCACGACGCCATCAGGGTCGAGCAGCCCGGCGGCGCGGATTTCCCTATCTTCCGCCCATCGTGCCGAACCGTAGGTCGCGACATTGCGGGATTCGCGTGCGCGAAGGATCGACATGGTGATCGCGGCAGCGATCGCGATGATGCCGCCGGATGCCGCGATGAAGCCGCCTTCGGTGAAGATCGACGGCGCATAGGCATCGAAGGAGAACCACCACCAGAAGAAGGCCGGCGGATAGTAGATCGGCCAGCCCGCCAGCTCGAACCATGGGGTGCCGAGCTGCGCCTGAAAGCCGAGCCGCCATGCCGTCCATTGCGTCGCCGCCCACGTCATCACCAGAGCGATGGCGAAAACGACGGCGATCTGGCCCCAAAGGATTCGGCCTCCGCGCATACAGGCTCCATTCGGCAAAAGGGATGGAGCCGATCAGAGAATAAGCGTTCGCGCGAGAGGCAACAGAAAAGACGATGCGGGAGGGCTACCGGATACGATCGGCGGCAAATAGGATGATCGCAGCGAAAGCTCCCGTCGCCAAGTCAGAAAGCTTGCCTCCCGAACGGGATCACTAGCGGCCGGAAATCTGTTGCGCAAAATCTCGCAAAACTTTGTCGCACAAGTTTGACCTTCGCGAGAGACTTTGCGACCGAAATTCCTGTGAAAATTCAACTTCTGGCAATCCTGGTGCAAAATCCAGGACTTCTACGATATGAGAATGTTGCAGCAGTTAGGAAGCGGAGCTTTAACGTCTTTCGTATATTTAACGAACCGAAGATTCCACAAGTAGAAAACCTATGCACGTACACCTGTCAATGGAAGGTCAACCGCTGTGGCTGCAACTGGCTATATGGGGTTGTGTTGGGGGTATTTATTGTTTGTGCATGTGCAGCATTCTGGATCAATATGCTAATCGTGAGCAGAACCGGAGTTATGGTGAATCGAAAGGAAGATCACCACCTTAGTTGGGGAGAACGGCAAGGTCGAAAAGCGAGTCGTATAAACAAATTCTTTTTCGATACTGAGTTTCGCTCATTGGGAAGAAGGTGCTTTATCTCGTGGGCCGGGGCGATGTCTTCCTTCGGTGCTCTTTTCTTTCTGGTAGTTTGGTTTGGGGAAAAAGTGACCTCACAGGGTTGATCCCGACTCATCATCTTTCGCAAAAATCCAAAACTAGCGACAGCTCTGGCAACTGCAATGAAGGCCTCGCCCCGGATTCGAACGAGGATATGGGGATTTGCATTCCTCCGCGTAGCCAGTCCGCCACGAGGCCATTATCGCCGGTTTACCATCTGGGTTATTGCTGGTTTCTAAAAAATTCACGGCTTGCGAGCCGCCCGGCTCATCTGGTTTGCGAGATCGAGCAGATTCCTCAGCGCGGGCTGCGATTGCGAGGCGACCAGACAGCCGAGAACGGCACAGGCTCCGGTTCGTCGAGGATCGGCAGAAACACGACACCGGGAGGCCGGATCAGCGTGTGCGCGTCGCCTGCGATCGTCACGCCATAGCCCTGTGCGATCATCGACAGCAGCGAGCTGCGTTCGACGGCGAAGCGCAGGATCGACGGGAAAAGCCAGTGCCCAGCCAGACGCAGCAGGATATGGTCATGCACCTGTGGTCCCGTGCCACCGTGGCGGACGAGAAAGGCTTCGCCCGCCAGATCGGCCCAGGTGACGCCATTGCGGTCAGCGAGCGGATGGCTGGCCGGCAGCGCGACGACAAGCGGTTCGGTCCAGATGCTTGTCGAATGGCAATCGGGATATTCGGGCGTGCCGGCCACGAACGCCACGTCGAGCCGGTCGGCGCGCAGTTGGCTCACCACTTCGGATGCCGTGCCTTCCGAGATTTCAACGTCGATGTCGGGATACTGCGCATGATATTGACCGACGACCTCGGCGAGGAAGCTGCCGGGGATCAGCGCATGGACACCGAGGCGTAGCCGGCCACGGTCGCCGCGCGCCATCATGCCGATGGTCTTCACGGCGTGGTCGAGCTGCGCGACGCCGACCGTCACTTGCTCGACGAAATACCGTCCGGCATCTGTCAGCTTTACGCCGCGTGCGTGACGTTCGAATAGCGGGATGCCAAACGTATCCTCAAGAGCTTTGATGCGTTCGCTGACGCTCGACTGGCTGACGCCGAGCGCATTCGCCGCGTGGCGGAAATTCAGATACTCGGCGACCGCCAAGGTTTGCATCAATGCCGTCAGCGTGATGCGTGACCCGAGCGGCGAGCCACGTCGCGCAAAACTTTCCCGAACTGATATTCGCTCCTGGTCTCGGTGATCTTGAGGGATTTCCGTTTCGAGAGATTTGAAGGAACCATCAGCGTCCGCGAGCCCCGACCGCTCATCGGCGTCAATCCCATCCCGGCATTGGAGATGTCAGTGAGGGCAACGGATATGGCGACAACCGCCTTGTCGACATTCCCATAGACCGGGTTCACCGACACGAGAAAGTCCCGCCCGCGAAATGCGATCTTATGCTCAGGAATGCTTTTACCGGCATCGAACGTGCTGAATCTCGACGCGCGTTTGCAACCAGTTCGGGCGGGCAAAAATCCAGCATTGGCTTGCCGGTGACAACATGAAGGGCTGCGCCGCAGAGCTTTGCATAGCCAGGGCTTGCCGCGAGATAGCGCGTGTCCCGGTCCAACACGCAGATTGAAATCACCGGCGAGGAGGCGACCGCGCTGGTCGCCGAACTTCCTTTGACGCGCCTCCTCATTTCGGCCTCACCCCCTCATGGAACGAGCACTAAGCTGCCGGTGGTCTTTCCCGTCTCCGGCGCATTTTGTGCTCGTGCAGCATCCTTAAGTTGATATAGGTACGAAGGTTTCTGAAAAACACCTTGTTCAATTGCCTCGATCACCGCGGCCGTCGCGGTCCGGTAAGTGTCCTGCTCGGCCGCGTAGGCCATGACGCTCGGCCGAGCGAGCGACAGCGAGCGCACCGGCCCGAGATCTTCGGCCGAAATCGGCGGGATCGCAGCGGCGGCCTGACCGATGCTTGCGATCGTGCCGAAGCGGCGAACGCAGGCGAAAGTCTTGCGCAGCATGTCGCCGCCAATGCCGTCGATGGCGAAGTCCACGCCGCGCCCGTCCGTGAGCTTGCCCACTTCCGCGACAATATCGGCGTCGCGTCCGATGATGACGTGATCGGCTCCGGCCGCGCGCGCGAGGTCAGCCTTCGCCGCCGAGCCTGCCGTTCCGATGACGGTGCAGCCGAGCCGCTTCGCCCAGCGGGTCAAGGCCGAGCCCAGGCCACCGGCGGCGGCGTGAATCAGCAACGTCGTGCCGTGCTGAACGGGAAGGTGCGTGTCAGCAGCATGTGAATCGTCAGGCCGCGCAGGAACGAGGCTGCGGCGGTCTGCGCGTCAATGGAGTCCGGCAGCTTGATCGCGCGCCACGCCGGCAGAAGCCGCGTGGCGGCGTAAGCGCCGGGGACGCCCGCATAGGCGACACGATAGCCGACGCGCAGCCCTTCGACGGATGAACCGACCGCCTCGACGACGCCGGCTCCCTCGACGCCGAGCACGCCGGGCAGCGGCAGCGGATAGAGGCCGGTGCGCAGATAGATGTCGATGAAGTTCACACCGATGCCCTGATGGCGAACGCGCACCTCCAGGGGGCCAGGCTCCTGTGCCGGGCACTCCACCACTCTCAATTGATCGACGCCGCCAACGGCGACCAGCTCAACCTTTACGCCCATGTTCTTTCTCCGATCTGGCCGCAGGATTCGCCTATGGCGATCGGTTTAAAAATTCCTTATTTATTGACCGATACCATGAAAAGGTTGACCGATGAATTGGGACGATCTCCGCCATTTCGCCGCGCTGGCAACGGCCGGCTCGCTGTCCGCCGCCGCGCGGGCGCTCGGCGTCGAGCACGCCACGGTCGCCCGCCGCATCGCGGCGCTGGAAGCAACCCTCGGCGTCACGCTGGTTGATCGGCGCGGCCGGCGCTGGACGCTGACCGCCGAGGGCGAACGCATCGCGGCCATTGCCGAGCGCATGGAAAACGATGCCCTGGCCGTCCGGCGCGCGGTCGGAACTGACCGGCACGGTCACGGTCAGCGCGCCGCCCGCGCTCGCGGTCGAATATCTGACTGCGCCGCTGGTGGCTCTGCACGCACGGCACCCCGGCCTGACGATCCGCATCATCGGCGAGGCGCACCGCCTCGCTCGATCGCGCCGAAGCCGATATTGCCATCCGTCTCAGCCGACCCGATGGCGGCGATTTCACCATCCTGAAACTCGGCGAGATGCCGTTTCGGCTCTACGCCAGTCCGGCCTACCTCGCCGCGACCAGCGAGGCCGATTAGTGCTTCGTCGGGTATGACGTGCCGGTGGGCCGCGCGGCGCAGCAGGCCGCATTGGAAAACTATGCGGCGGCGGCGATCGGCGTCCGTGCGGACGGTCGTCCAGGCAATCCAAGCGATCTTCAAATAGCCGATAGCCGTCCACGCCCACCATGCCGCCCTCACGCGAATTGTGCGAGGCCATTTCCCACGGACCAGTTCTCTTTCGCGGACTCGATGATATTCACGAACACGTCCTCCGGGCGGATGCCGGGATTTTCGCCTAGCAACTCGGCGATGCGCAAGAAGAACGCCTTCTTCTGTTCAAGGGTGCGCGTGTTGAACACGGTGATCTGGATATAGGCGAGATCGTCGCTTCGCGTAATGCCAAAGGCGTTGCCGTATCGGAAGTTCGTCGCGTCATGCTCGGTTAGGGTGATGAACTGGTCGTCATCCGGCACGCTGAGCGCTTCACGCATTGCACGATAGAGGTTGTCGAGGATCGCTCGCCGGTAGGCTTCGGGTTTTCCGGCGCGCAGGGAGACATGGACGAGCGGCATTGCGGTTCCTTTCCATTCCAATCCCGCTCGACATTACGCAAGATCGTAGTATTTTGATATGCAATGGATATTGATTTCAGAGATAACATTTTGAAATGACAGAACGCCCTCTCGATGTGGATGCCGTCAGCGCTTTCGTCCGCATCGCCGAGCTTGGCAGCTTCACGCGAGCGGCCGAGGCAATGCAGACGACGCAGAGCGCGGTCAGCCTGAAACTGAAGCGGCTGGAAGAGAGGCTCGGATGCCGGCTTGTCGAACGAACGCCGCGGAATGTGCAACTCTCGGCGCGCGGCGCAGCCTTCCTCGATCGCGCGCGCGAACTTGTCGAGGCTCATGATCGCGCGCTTGCCGCACTTGTCTCTGGTCGGGAACACCTCACCATCGGTATCAGCGATCATGTTGCGGGGCCGGAGCTGCCCGCGCTGATCGCACGCATGAACGCGCAAGACCCAAATCTGGTGATCGAAATCCGGATCGGATCTTCGGGCGATCTGCTCCAGAGCTTCGACCGGCGTGAACTCGATACGGTGATCGTGCGCCTGCACGCGGAGCGGAGCGACGGCGAAGTCATCGCTGAAGAAAAATTCGGCTGGTTCGCCTCGCCGAACTGGAAGCCACGCGCGGGCGAGCCGCTGCCGGTCGCCACGATGCCCGAACCCTGCGGCGTCCGGGTGATGGCGGGCCGGCTTCTCGATGAGGCCGGCGTGCCCTGGACTGAAATATTCGCGGGCGGTGGCGTTACTGCGGTCGCCGCGGCCGTCATGGCCGGGATCGGCGTTGCCGCTTTGGCTCCGCGCATGTTGCCAATGGGCGCGGTTGATGTCGGCGCCAGGCTCGGACTTCCCGAACTGCCGCGCCTACCCATCATCCTGCATTCCAGGGTGAAGGTCGGCCGGCCACGCGATGCACTTGCTGCACTGTCGGCCACCTTTAGAAGCGCCGTGCGTGAATAGGCGCGCATCCGGGCCAGCCCTTGTTATCGGTGTTTTCCCCTGATGAAATCCGTGCAGTTACCGCTGATCTACAGCCCCAAGCCCCGCTGCTGCCCGAGCTGCCACGACACCGAGCCGCCTTGCACGACGCCCATGACCTCGCGGCCAAGTTGGCGGTCGATGACCGGCCGCCATGGGACAAGAGTGAACTCGTGGCTCTTTCGACAATGGCGAACTTGCCGCTGGATAGCTGAACGGTGCCGGTGAACTTGCCGGAGACAGTCTCGCCGTCCGCGGCGGCCCGGAACGGCAACGCCTTCGCCGTCGCCATGTTCGCGCCGACGTGGGCGATCTCGCGCCCGCGTAGCGTGGCGAGCAGATTGCGCCGGTAGGTAACGCGGCCGTCCTGCTGCCGCGCGGCATCGCCGTGGTCGATATGGTGCTCGCGCCGCCGCTCCATCGCCTCGCGCACCTGCTGACCGAAGCCGGCCGGCGCGAGGTCGGATGCGTCGGGCGACACCAGCCGCCGGTCGAGCCAGGTCGCGCCGTCCGCCGTGATCTGGCTTTCCAGATCAAAGGTGGTGATGACACGGATATTGGCCTGAGCGCCACGTCCGGCGTCGAACGCCATGCTGCGCTTCTCGAAGTCTTCCGGTATGCGCCACTGGTCGGCGTCGATCCGCTCGGCGATCCCGGCGCGGCGCAGCGCCTCCAGCCGGCGCACATGGGCATCGACATAGCCCTCATAGTCGCCGCCCGGAACGCGCCCCTCGAACTTCGCCTGCTCCAGATGGCGGCTCGGCCGATAGATGCCGTCCTCGGCGATCGCGGCAATGGCGCGGTCGGATGGCCGGGCGCTCGCCTCGGCCCGGCCGATCTCGATGACGCTGCCGATCCGGGCATCCTCCAACTGTCTCGGGTCGATGTTGGAGATGTGGTGCGTCCGGCCGTCGATCCCGTCCACGACGACGGTGAGATTGTCGCCCAGCTCGTTGGAGAGATATTTGTCGAGCACGCGGCCGGTTACGGGCGCGGCGGGCACCGCCTTGTGGATGTGGAAGGTCAGCGGATCGCGCTCCAGTCCATCGGCGGCGAGCGACTTTTGCATGGTGCGAATGATGTCGCCGCGTTCACCAAGCTCGCGCAGGGTCGATTCAAGCCGCTCGTTCAATTCCCATACGCCGGGCGCATGTTCGGTTGCGAGGTTCATACGGCCCAGCTTGGCGAGCCGGCGCAGGCGAAGCGTGCGCTCGAATTGCGGCTTGGGCTCCCCCGGCTCGTGGCGTAGGTCGAGGAACCGCCCATCGGCTTCCTCGGCCATGGCGCGATCGATGCGGGTGAACCGATCCTGATCTATTTCGGCGGTGAGCTTGCGGGTCTGCTCGATCTCGCTGACGGGGCCTAGCTCCAGCGTCGCCAAGGCGCTGGCGCGCTCGCGGACGCCATGAACGATGTAGTCGCCGTTGATGACCAGATCCTCCCCCAGCTCGTCCTTGCCTCGGACGATGACATGCACATGGGGATGGCCGGTGTTGTAGTGGTTGACCGCGACCCAATCGAGCTTCGTGCCGAGGTCGCCTTCCATCTGGTTCATGAGGTCGCGGGTGTAAGCCGTGAGGTCGGACAGCTCCGCGCCGCCTTCCGGCGAGACGATGAATCGGAACTGGTGGCGATCGTCCTGGCCGCGCTCAAGGAAGGCGTCGCCATCGGCGCGATCATCGGCGGCTGAATAGAGCTGCCCGCGTTCGCCGTCGCGCGAGGTGCCGTCGCGCTGGATATAGCGCAGATGGGATTGCGCCTTCCGGTTTTGGCCGGGACGGAGAATGTAACGCTGCTGGACCATGACGCGGCGCGCGCCGGGTTGTCGGTGCTGCCATCCACCGCCGCCGAGATTGCGGGAGCGGACGAAGACCGCGCCGCGTCCGCGCTTCACGCCCTTGCCGCTCGACAGGACCACATGAGAGCCGCCGGCCGGCGCGGCCGGTGTGAACGCCGCCGTTCCGAAACCGACGCGGGGCGACGTGCGGCGCTGCTGGCGCGCGACCTTCTTCGCCTGCGTGAGAAAGCTCTTGGTCTTGCCCGCGCGCGGCGTATCCGAACGGATGCGGCCGGGCCTCGGCCGGAAGCGGTTTTCGTCGTCGGCGCTCATGGACGCGCCTCCGGCCGAAACCGGCGCAAATCGTGCAATCGGCGGCCATGGTGCCGGTCGAAACCCAGCAACGCCAAGACGTTGCACGAAATCGCGGCACTCCGCCGGTCAAAGCCATGGTGCCGGAATCGGTCGCCTAACCAGTGTGCAGACAACAACAATTTCGGAAACCGGCCCGACAGGGTGCCGGTTTCTTCAATCTTGCCCTCCGCCTTTTCTGCCGTTTCTGCCCTTCCAACCGGGAATGCAGCCAGGCGCAAACGTGCCTGCCTGCACACCGGAAAGCGCGCCGCCGGACGCGGGAGCGCCGTCCTCATGGCGCTCCTCCGTCGCCCGCGCGCGCGACAAACATGCTGCCGGCCTGCGGCTCCGCATCGACGCGCGCACGCACCGGAACGGTCGCGCGCGTGTCGCCGGACGGCAGCGCGGCGGTCGTTCCGCCGTCGTTTGGGCGCACGATGAACAGCGGCGCATCGCGCCAGTCGGACGGTGGTGCAGCTCGCCGGGCCGCTGCATCTGGTGCCGCCGCGCCGCCGAGGACCGGCACGAGCGCGGCGACATAGGCGCGCGTTTCCGCCGGCAAGGTTCTGCCTGTTGCGCGGTATTCGTCATAGCGCGCGGGGCCGGCATTGTAGGCCGCGAGCATCGCGGCGACATTGCCGTAACGGTCCCACATTTCCCGCATGTAGGCCGCGCCCGCCAGAATGTTGTCGCGCGGCTGATACGGATCGCGGCCGAGACGATAGCGGGCGCGCAAGCCCGCCCATGTGTCGGGCATGACCTGCATCAGCCCGATCGCGCCGACCTCCGAGATCGCGCGCACGTCGCCCGCGCTCTCGGCGCGCAGCACCGCACGAATCCAGTGTTCGGGAATGCCGAAGCGTTGCGATGCTTCGGCAATGTGTGCTGCATAAGAATCGACGGCGACCGTCCGCGCGGCCGGCATGGACTGCGCGATCGACACGCCCGGTCCCGTGCAGAGCGCGAGCGCGCCGATGACGACAAGAACGGCACGACGCCGTGCTTGCCTTTCTCCGCCACGCCGCCAGCCTGCCAGCGTGCTCGCTACGGTCAAGGGTACGCGCCAAGCGCCGGCCGATGGCCGCCCTTGACCTGCGCTGCGCGCGCCGGCCGTCCTGCGGTCGAGCGGGACGAAGGGATGAGACGGCTTTTCCGCGAACAAAGGGATGAAGCCTTTCAACGCGATGATGACGCGGGACCGCATGGCCTCAGTCCCGCTCGTCGCGCTGTTTCGGGCGGCTCCAGTGCAGCGACCATGATGCCTTGTCGCTGCCGTTCTGGAACAGGTTGGCGCGGATCGGCTGCGGCAAAGCCGGATCGTCGAGCAGCACGGACAGATATTCGCCGGCCTTCTCGCCGGTGCGTTTCCATGCCGCGCCGACTTCCGGGCCATCGGCATCGCCGCGATGAACGCGGTAGTCCGGCGCGTTCTCGGTGTCGGATTCCTCTGCGGGAACGATGGTGAGTTCGCAGGCGAGCGTGAGCGTTTGAACGGAGCCGACGAAGTTCTTTTTCGCGGCAGTGAATTGACCGATCTGCGGCATGGATAGTCTCCTTCTGTTGCGGTGATGATGAGGCGGACGACACGTCATGCGCCGCCCGTCGCGCGCTCACCGCGTCGGCGCGCGCCATTCAAAGCGGCCGTCGCCTTCCTCGTCGGTCCACAACGGGACCGCGCGGCCGATGATCTGGTCGGTGGAGATCAGCCCGAAATAGCGGCCGTCCATGCTGTCGCGGGACTGCCAGTTCATCAGGAAGATTTCGCCGGTGTGGATGCGCTGGCATCCCTGCCAGCCGGGAAGCTCTCGGCCGGCGCGGTCACGCTCCAGTGCTGCGCCGGCAATCTCGCCGTCGACGGTGATGACGTGGCCGATCCGGCAAACGGTCTGCCCGGAGACGGCGCGCACGCGCTTGAGGAGCGGCACGCCCTTGGGCAGATAGCCACGCTCGGCGATGAAGGTCGCGAGCGGTTCGGGTGCGTCCACGGCGACAAGATCAGTCACCTCGAACGGACCTGCGAAGTCGATCGTATAGAATCCGATCGGCACGCTGGCCGATGCGTTCCAGATCAGCTTGACCGGCATCGGCGTGAGGCCGGGATAGCCGACGCCGAACGCGGCGAACGCCGTCGCGAGCATGAGGCCGGCGCGCGTCATGGCGCGATCCTGCGGCGGCTGAGCCAGGCGGCATGACGTTCGGGCGTGTAGGCGTCCGGCTCAACGCCGGCGATCAAACGATTGTGGACGTGCCGCCAGTGATCGGGCGACACGTCGGCTGGATCGAGGCCGAGCGCTTCCACGGCGTCGATCGCCTGCAACGCCCTCTGGACCTTCGCCCAGGTGTCGAGCCGCAACAGGATGTCGCCGCCCGGCCGCACGAATGGCAGCGTCTGGCACGGCTCGCCGCGGCCGATCCCGCGGACAATATCGAGCCTTGAAATGGTGGTGCCGTGCTCGCCGGCCGCCCAGCGGACGAAGGCGAAGACGGCGTTCGGCGCGAAGCCGACGACGCTGCGGCGACGGTCGAGAATCTTTTCGTAGCTCTTGTTGCCGAAACGTATCCAGTGCTCGATCTTCTGTTTCTGGAAGGTCAGTTCGACCAAGGTGGTGAAGGGCTGCGGCTCGTCCGGGAGCGGACGGCCGTGCGCGCGGCGTGACGCGTTGCCGGTCATGGCTGGTCTCCTTCGGTGGCGGGAAATTCGCGCGCGAGCAGATCGCGCAGCATGTCGGCAACGGTGACGCCGCGCCGGAACGCTGCGACCTTGATGCGGCCGCGCAGCTCCGGCGTCATGTTGATAGTGAGGCGCGGGGTGAACCCGCCGCCGTCATCTTTGCCGTCCGGCTGCGGACGGAAATGCCGAGGAAGCGCGCGGCTTCCTGTGTGCGCAACATGCGCGGCGGCAAATCGGCATTGCGGCCGATGGCCTTAGAATCACCTCTGGTTCGTCAGTTGATGCCGCTGGTAACGACGGCGGGCTGTGGCGAACCATGGCGGGAGATCGGCGGCGCGCAGCGTGCCGCATTTGCGCCTATGCGCTGGCGGCACCCCCCGACCGCGACGCGCGGATGGCCGAAAAGCTGAGCCGGTTCAGTGGCTCAGTGCGCCTCGCAGCGAATAGGCGAAGACATTCGGGCGCTGTTGGGCTAATATGCGCGTGGGGCAGTACGCGCTGCCCTGGGGCGTGGAAACCCCTTGTACACGGGTATGGGTGTCGACCTGAACGGCACCACTCTTCGACCTTATGGTCGGGGAGCCTGCGGCGTATGCAACAGGTTCTCCGAACTAAAGGCCGTAGGGACCGTGTGTACACGGTTTTCCAACTCCCCGATCACCAAGAGTCAGAGAGGATGTTTGCGGGGGCGGACCGCGAACTAATCTTCTCGGATAGGGGGAGTGACGATGCGAGTTGCGGTCGAACTCGATCCCGATGTGGCCGACGAAGCGCCCACCGGAAACACCATCACGCCATACAACGAGCAGCATTTCGTCACCTACATGCGCCTGCTGGATGCCAGCCACGATAGCGCGGACTGGAGCGAAGTCGCGCGCATCGTGCTGCACCGAGATCCCGTGACGGAAGAAGCGCGCAGCCATCAGTGCTGGCAAGGCCATCTCGCGCGGGCACAGTGGCTATCGAAGCAAGGGTATCGCCGGATTTTGGAGCAGGCTATCGCGGCTGGCCGCTGACGGCATGATCCGCGGATAAGTGCGTTGACATCGCCGTCTCGGGCTTACCGAGCCGGTCCAAGGCTTCCGACGAACACTTTGGCCCATCGCGGATCGCCGATTTCCTCCACCGAAGAAAGAGGATGGATAACAATGTGAGGCCGATGGGAGGGTTGGAGCATGATTTACAGGATGGAAATCGATGAAGTGAGGGAAATATTTCTGTCGTTGCCGGTATCGGCCTGTTTGCTGGATCGCGAGACGCGCTATGTGGCCGCGAACCACAAATACGCAAACCTGTTCGACAGCACACCCTTTACTGCCTTTTCCGGCAAGCCGATGCTGGATTTCTGCCCGCCCGAACTGGTGGAGAATGCGCGACGCGATTTCCGCGCTTATGATTCCGGCACCATCGTTCCCGATCATGAGATCGTGTTTCGGGATACGCCGTTTCTCGTGTCGGTGAATCCGGTTTATCGCGGCTCGAACAACGATGTCGCCGCCATCTCTGTCGCGCTCACCGACATTTCGGCGCAGAAGCGGATGGAAAAGGAACTCGCCGCCGTCAACAAGAAGCTGTGCATCGCCAACAAGCAGATTCAGGAACTGGCCGAGACGGACGCCCTGACGGGTTTGGTCAACCGCTATGGTCTCGATAAATTCTTCGACCGGGAAATCCGCCGATGCAAGCGCGAGCGACATCCGATCGCCATCGCGATGATCGATGTGGACTATTTCAAACTCTACAATGATCGGCACGGCCATCTGGCGGGTGACGAATGCCTGAAGGGGGTCGGGACCGCGATCCGGTCGGCCATCCGCAGGCCGGGCGATTGCGCCGCGCGCTATGGCGGCGAGGAATTCGTCGTCGTCCTGCCGAATACCGATCTCGCCGGCGCGGCCCATGTGAGCGGAAACATCCAACACGCCATCGCCAATCTGCCGATCCGGCATGAGGACAGTCCCTTCGAGCGGATCACTGTCAGTATCGGCGTCGCGGGCGCCGGTCTGATTTCGCGTGAACTGGACTCCAACCGTGTCCGCGACTCCCTGCTGCGATCGGCCGACAAGGCGCTCTACGAGATCAAGACCGCAGGCCGCAATGGCGTGAAGGTCTGGAACGTCAAATCCTAATTTCAAGCAGCACAGAGAGAAGAGAAGGAAGATGGCATGTCAAACTGCGATAGCCGTCCAGAACTTGGAAAGCAGGATTTTGCCGAGACGGATGAGGCCGCCGATGTTCAGAACAGCGTCGAGCTTATTCGGATTTTTCGCGAACTCGATTTTTCGCGACAGCGGCAGGTGATGGCGTTCGCGCTCCAGCTACGGCAGCAGCAGGACCTCGACGTAAAGGACTAGGTGCTATTCTATTAGATCACGCGGTGGCGATAGGAACAGTCGCCCACCTAAAGCTCGCTACGTCACATATGTTTGTGCGGGTTTCGGGATTTTCGCGACAAAAGCCCTTGGTGGGGAAAATGGTCGACCCTGTAGTGCCGTATGATCCAATTTGGCCCAAAATTTTTGTTCGGATCAGAGATGAAATCGCGACGGCTCTAGGGCCAACTGCCCTTGAGATCGAACATATTGGAAGCACTTCGGTCCCCGGGTTAGCCGCTAAGCCCGTAATCGACATTGATGTGGTGATTCCTGCCGAATCCGATCTTTCTCTTGTAATCGGCCAGCTCTCGCAACTCGGATACAGTTATGAGGGGGAGAGGGGAATTGAGGGACGTCACGCTTTCGCTCAGCCGAGCAGGTTGCCCACACATCACCTCTACATATGTGCAGCAGGCAATCGAGAACTCGGGCGGCATATAGCTTTTCGCGACTACCTGCGCGCCAATCCCGATGCAGCGCGAGCCTATGGGCTTCTCAAGAAGCGCCTTGCCAATAGGTTCGGCTCTGATCGAGAAGGCTACACCAACGCCAAAACAGCGTTTATCGCTGACGTCCTGTCCGCGCTATCGCGTAAATCCTAAAGCTTGCTACGTCGCATGAATTGGTCGCAAAATGTATGTTTCGGGAATTTCGCGACAGGTCGCAGCATCGGCCTAGGTCCCTAGATTTCAGCATTTCGACGATCTACCTTGATGCTTGGAAAGCCTGAAAATTGCATCAGCCCCCCTTGCATCGCCTGTCGCAATGAATTGCGGCTCTGGCTTGCGCTTCATCCCTAAAAATTCAACGTAATCTCACCGCACACGCGGAAGGAGTTTCTATGGCTAACGCCGAACATATGTTCGTCGTGACCGGCGGTCCCGGTTCCGGCAAAAGCAGTCTAATCAATGCCATGACTCGGCGCGGCTTCCGCACGATGCCCGAGGCTGGCCGGGCGATCATACAAGATCAGGTCAGGATTGGCGGGCCAGCCTTGCCGTGGGCGGATCGTGCAATCTTTGCTGAACTCATTGTTGGGCTGGGAACTACGTTCCTACCACGAGGCTCTTGCAAGTGACGCGCCTGTGCTGATGGATCGTGGGATACCTGATGTTGTCGGCTATCTCACGCTCTGCGGCCTGTCTGTTCCGGCTCATATTGAGGCGGCGGCGGAAATTCATCCGTACAACAAGCGGGTTTTCCTCGCCCCGTATTGGGACGCTATCTTTGCGCAGGACGCCGAGCGCAAGCAGGACCGGCAAGAGGCCGAGGCGACCGGCAGGGTTATGGCTGAAACTTATACCCGGCTAGGCTATCAGCTCGTCGAGCTTCCGCTGGTGGGGATCGAGCAACGCGCCGACTTTATGGCGGACAGTCTGCAAGCCATGTGAAGCAGGCCAGAATTGTCGCGTAACTCCTAAGAGCCCGTCTCATAACTCCACCAATGGTCAACGCCTTGCATGCGATCAACGTTGTGATTGGTGGTATCGCATCGTCTCTGGCGCAACGCGCAAATATCGTATCCGGACCGACGGGCGCCGGCAGATTGCGGATATCCACCTGCCCGGAGATTTCTTTGGCTTCTCGTGCCGACCGAGACGAAAAACAGCACCGCGAGGGCATCCTGCAGCGGCAGAGACTCGGTGGCTGCCCGATGGCTCAATCTTTGGCGCCAGGACCTGATTGCGCGAGAATGCCAACAGATGTCCGGTGAGCGCCTGGGCATTCTGCGTGCGCTGCATGATCTCGTGAATGAGCGCGTCCACATCGGCCGCTGGCGCTCCCTCCCGCAGCTTTGTGCCGATCAGCCGAAGGCCGGCCTGGACGACCATGATGAGATTTCTAAAGTCATGAGCGATGCCGGCCGCAAGTCTGCCCAGCGCCTCCAGCTTTTGTAGTTCGCGCAGACGCTCTTCCTCTGCGCATTCAGCAGGTGCGTCTCCCAAGCTGGTAAAGAGGCCTTCGGTCATGCGTTGGCCGCTGCTACTGGTTTCATCCTGGCCAGCGCGGCGAGCTCCTTCTCATCGAGCGTCTCCTTTTCCAGGAGCTTTCGGGCGATCCGCTCCAAGGCATCCCTGCGCTCGCGCAGAAGTCGGACGGTCCTCTCGAAAGTGTCGTCCACGATGCGCTTCACCTCTTCATCGATCGCTGAAGCGGTTTCCTCGGAATAGGCACGCTCCTGCGGCCCGTAGTAGGGCTGATCCGTAGCAAGATGGGAGCGACGGTCCTTCTCCAGCGCGACGTGGCCGAGCCGGTCCGTCATGCCGTAGCGCGTGACAATGGCGCGGGCGATATCGGTAACCTTGGCGAGATCGTCTGCGGCTCCCGTCGAAAGATGCCCGAACATGATCCGTTCCGCAGCGCGTCCGCCGAGCAACACCGCCATCTTGTTTTCCAGTTCTTCCCGGGTCATCAGAAAGCGATCCTCCGTCGGCCGCTGGATCGTGTAGCCGAGCGCGCCGACGCCGCGCG
>Ga0180222_1000254_pt1 | contig 88244 bp, 70 predicted proteins | sample eDN5th37CKraftOP_FD_151336 | JGI IMG/M metagenome (GOLD analysis project Ga0180222, IMG submission 151336) | Enriched Organic Plus compost microbial communities from Emeryville, California, USA - eDNA 5th pass 37_C Kraft OP (version 2) (version 2) ... | reverse complement strand
GGCCTTGCGGACCAGCGCCTCGTCGAGATGAAGCTGGAACGGATCGTCGTCGTCCGGCGGCGTGCCGCCGCCAGCCGGGGTTGAGAGGCTATCCGGTTCATTGGGCGCATCGGCCCAGACGACGGGAGAGCGGATCGGGATAGGGGACTCTCGGCATGGCCAAGTCGTCCCATCGAGCCGGGGATTGCCGCCAGAGTTGCGCGCGTGCCCTGTCCTGTCGGTCAGCCCGTCATGCCGCCACCGGCTCTGCCGCGTCGGCCTCCCGGATCGCCTGCGCCTCCATCATCGCGCCGTCGGCGGTCTCGTCGGTGATCCACTTGACCATGCGCCGCAGCGGTTCGATGCCGTCCTGCGGCGACGGCGTCTGCATCAGCGTCGCCGCGCCGCCGAGCGAGACGAGACGCTGCGCGCCCTGGAAGGCCAGCCGGTCGCGGAGCGATTCCTTGAGCGATTCCGGATAGATGCCGATCGTCTGGGTATAGCTGTTGACCGATCGCACCGCCGTCTCGATCGCATCGACCGGCACGATGTTCGCGACGCGGCAGGCGAGCTGTCTCGCGAAATCCACCGGCACGTCGGAGCGCGAGACGATGATCGCGCCCTCGTTGCGCCGCCCGCCGAACAGCCGATATTCCTCCTCGACGAAGCTCAGCGCGTCGAGCTCCGCCTTGAGCTCCGGATCGAACGCCTTGTGCGGCGTGCTCAGATGGTCGGGCAGCGCCTGGAGCGCGGCGAAGGTGAGCTCGCCCAGCCGCTCCGCCCGCGCGATGCCGACCTCGTCGGTGCCCGACTGGACATAGACGACCCGCGCGTTGACGCAGCCCTCCTGGTTGAGCGCGCCGATATCGACCGCCAGCCGCCGCGCCACCGCCTGCAGGGCCGCCTCGTCCGCGAACGCCTCCGGCCCGATGATCGTGCCGCTGTGCTTGGGATCGAGGGTGATCAGGTCGAGCCCCGGCTGGAGATATTGGGTGACGTGCTTGATCCCCGCGAAGCCGCCCCAGGCGACGATCTTCTCGATGCGGCGCGGATCGTAGAGATGCGCCTCGATGCGCTGGTCGCCGCCCTTCCAATAGGCGACCGAGACGTGACGGGTGATCGGATGGTCCGGAGCCATGTCGATCATCGTGCGGGCGATCGCCGCGGTGGTGAGCGGATCGTTCGACGGCGTCTTCACGATCGCGTCGGAGCGCGTGACGGCATTGCGGATCACCGTCGTCACGCCGACCACCGGCACATTGCCGGCGATGATGTGCACCGCCCGCGCACCCATCGCGCGGATGCGCAGCCTGGTGCGCGGATCCCGCCCGGCGGGCTGCTCCACCCAGCCTTCGAGATAGTCGATGCCGACCAGCCGCTCGGCGAGGTCACGCACCGCCTCGGCCCGGAAATAATTGGGGATCAGGCCGTAATGGTAGCGCAGGATCGGATCCGACAGGCCCGAGGTGAGGCGCGAGAGCTCGAAAGCCTCCTGCAGATAGCGATTCTCATGAGGATCGAGCAGCGTGCCGAGCCGGTCGAGATAGGCGACGATGTCCTCGAAGCTGAGGCCATAGAGATCCGCCATGCGCGACGGCGCCGACAGGGCGAGCCGATCGAGATGATCGACCACGTCGGGCGCGGTGAAACTGGCGCCGCCGCGCCGTCCGCCGAAGGAGACGCCGCCCTCGTCGACGATCTCGCCGCGCAGGATCAGGGGAACGGTGAAACCCATCTCAGGCGCTCCTCTCGAGGATATAGTCCATTGCGCGGTCATGCGCCTCGGGCGCGCCGGCGCAGTTGATCTTGTCATCGCCGCCCTGTGCCTCGGAGAAGCGGCGGATATCGGCTTCGAGATAGGGCCCCTTTCGGCCGCAGGCACAAGGCTCATCGAAACCCGCCATCGTCACCTCGTCGCCGCTGACGAGGCCGCCCCAATAGGTGTCGGGCAAGAGATCCATCAGCGCGAGCCGCCCGGTCTGGCGGCCCGTGCGCGGCAGCGGCTCGCCGGTCTCCGGATCGAGCACGAAGGTGACGATCACCGGCGGAAAATGGAAATGCCCCTCCGCGCATTTCGGCGCATTGGCCATCAGCTCGCTCATCCCGAAAAACTCGAAATGCCGGCTGAAGCCGAGGAACTCGAAGATCCGCTCCTTATAGTCGGGCGGCAGCACCTTGCCCTTCGATCCGCCGCCGGTGGTGAGGATCGAATTCTTGCCGAATATGCCCTTGAGGCCGCGCTTCAGCCCCTCCTCCGCCCATTCGAACAGGATCGGCCAGACCGCGAACAGGAAGACGTCGCGGCCGGCATAGCGCTCACGCGCCTGCGCGAAGAAGCGATCCATGTCGTGCGGCCGATCGGCCTCGCGCCTGGCGAACTCCTCGCGCCGGGCGAGCAAGGCGGGCGACAGCGCGATCTGCCCCTGCTCGCCACGCGCCTCGGCGGCGCGCAGCCGGCCGGCCAGCGACGCGACGTCCGCGCTGAAATAGGCTTCCGGATAAAGGAACAGCGCGTCGCCGCCGGCGTAGATGTCCGCCATCAGGTTCATGCCGCGCGCGATCGCGCTCGCGCCGTACCGGTAGGAAGGCGAGATCAGCGGCATATGATCGACGAGCATGTCCGGCCCTGTCCGATAGCCGTCGAAGTCGCGGATGCAGTGGGCGTTGATCGTCGGCGTGATGATCGTCTGCGCCTTGGTGCGCGGGATGATCGAGAGCTTGCCCGAGGTGCCGAAAGTATGGATCGGCAGGAGGTCGCTGCCCGCTGCAAGCGCGCGGATCCAGTCGTCTATGGTGGTGACGCCGGCCACGTCGACTCCCGACAGGTCCGTGGTCGTCATGTTCTGCAGCCAGCGGGTCAGCCTGTCGAACTGGCCGCGTTCGAGAAACGAAAGCGGATAGGATTTATAGACGGTGTGCGGAAAGAGCAGCGGCACCACGTCATCGATCGCATCGATCCGGTCGATGCCCTGCTCATCCGCCAGCTTGCGCAGCACCGGCAGCCGGTCGCGCAGCTCGGCGAAGCGCCTGCGCAGGCCCGAAAGCTGGACGTGCGCGCGCTCCGCGTCGCTCAGCCGGAAGCCGGCATCATAGTTCGCATCGGTGAAGGATTGCGGATCGGCGGCGAGCGCCTGCACGAGATCGGACATCCATGGCTCCTGCCTGTGGTTTCCCGACCTGAATAGCCCGGGCAGGCAGCGGAGCATGATGCATTCGCACTAGGCTCTTCAGGCACCGCCGACACGCTGTCGCCGCGATAGGGACGGATCAGCGGCGATCGTAGAAGCCGTAGCCGTCATAACCACGATATCCGCCATCGGTATCGCGGTCGTTGATGGCGAACTCCACCTGGTCATATTCATCGGCAAGGTAGCGGGCCTCCGAAGGGCCGAGGCCGTTTGCGCAATAGCGGTCCGCCGTCTGTTCGAGCATCGCGATGTGACGGCCGAAATTGACCGCCTGTCCGCGATTCAGGTCGCCCTCAAGACGTTCCTGCCGCACTCGGCGCTGAAGCTGATCGGCGCGCGAGCCGTCGCAGAGCGCGCGGACGTTCCATCCATAATCTCCCCGGTCCCACGGTCGCGCCTGAGCGGGAACCGCCGCTATCGTCACGGCCATCAGGCCGACAGCAAAGAGCCGTTTCATCCTCTCTCTCCTACAGTCAGGCGCAAGATTAGGCGGTCGGTGCTGTGGGGTCGCTGAATGGCTCGTCGTCCGGCATTAAGGCGCGCGCGGAGCGGGAGCGCAACGGCAGGCTTGCCCGGAAAGCCCGTTGGGCTCAGGAAGGGGGAACTGCTCAAGGCCTCGGGGGGCGGGTGGAAGAACCGGTTTTCTACGATGCGTCCGGGCGCCGCAATCGGTGGACGATGCGCGGCTTCCTGGCGCTCCTGCTGGTCACCGTGCTGGCCGCGGTCGCCTTCGCGGTCACGGTCGTGGAGGTGCCGGTGCCGCAGCCGCTGGCGATGGCGATGGAACGCCCCGTCCCCCGGCCGCTGGAGCAGCAGGTGCTTCATCTGCGTCACCGTGCGGCACGCGGCCTCTCCGCCCTGCGCGACAATGTCGCGTCCTGGCTGCCGCGCCGCACCTCTCCCGCCGCGCAGCAGATCCGCCAGATCAGGGCCGCCTTCTACGTGCCCTGGGACGACGCCAGCCGATCCTCGCTCGCCCGTCACATCGGCGAGATCGATTGGCTGATGCCAAGCCTGCTGTTCGTCACCGGGCCCGCACATCAGCTCTCCGTCACATCGGACGCGCGCCTCGAGGCGCTGCTCGCGGCCAGTCCGCACCGCCCGAAACTGCTGCCGATGGTGCAGAATGCCGTCGAGGATCGCTGGGACGGCGCCGGCAGCGCCGCTCTCTTTCGTGATCGGATCGCCCGCGCCGCCTTTCTGGGCCGGCTGGAGCAAATGCTCGCCGCGCGCAAGGCGGACGGGGTGGTATTCGATTTCGAGGAGGTCCCGGCCGAAGCCCTGCCGGCCTATCGGCAGTTTCTGCGCGAGGCCCGCGCACGCTTCGCGCCGCACGGCTGGCCGGTCGTCGTCACCGTCCCTGCCGATGACGACGATTGGGACTTGCGCGCCTTTGCCCGCATTGCCGATCGAATCGTGCTCATGGCCTATGACGAGCATTCGCCGGAAGGGGATCCCGGTCCGATCGCGAGCCAGGGCTGGTTCGTGAAACAGCTTGGCCATGCGCTCGCCCAGGTGCCGCGCGACAAGCTGATCGTGGCCATCGGCAACTATGCCTATGATTGGTCGAAACCCGGCGAGGCCACGTCGCTGGCGGTCGAAGAAGCCTGGCTGAACGCGCATGACAGCGAGGCACCGATCCGGTTCGATCGGCAGAGCGGCAATCCATCCTTCGGCTATGAGGACGAGGGCGCGGCCCACAGCGTGTGGATGCTCGATGCCGCGACCGCCTGGAACCAGCTGCGCGTCGCCGATCTCAACGGCGTGGCCGGCGTCGCTCTGTGGCGCCTGGGCACGGAGGATGCCGGCTTCTGGCCGGTCCTCGGCGCGTTCGAGAGCGGCCGTATCCCCGACATCCGCACGCTGCACGCGGTCGGCAACGTCGACGTCGAGGGCAATGGCGAGATATTGCGGATCGAGGACGTGCCCTCGCCGGGACGGCGGCGGCTGGTCCGCGATGCGCGCAACCTCATCGTGGCGGAACGCTACGAGGCGTTGCCGACGCCCTTCGTCGTCCGCCGCACCGGCTACAGGCCGGGCCTCGTCGCGCTCAGCTTCGACGACGGGCCGAGTGCGGATTGGACGCCGCGGATCCTCGACATCCTCAAGGCACGCAATGTGCCCGGCACCTTCTTTCTGATCGGCGAGAACGCGATGGCGCACCCGCTGCTCGTCAAGCGGATCATCGAGCAGGGCAGCGAAGTCGGCAACCACACCTTTACGCACCCGAACCTCGCCAGGCTGTCCGATCGCGGAACCCGGATCGAGCTGAATGCGACACAGCGCGTGATCGAGGCCTATGGCGGCCGTTCGGTCCGGCTGTTCCGCGCGCCCTATTTCGGAGACGCCGAACCCACCACGGCGGACGAGCTGATCCCGGCGCTCACCGCGCAGCAGGCGGGCTATACCAATGTCGGGCTGCACGTCGATCCAAACGACTGGCAGCGGCCGGGGGTCGAGGCAATCGTGCGACAGACCATCGCCCAGGTGGAGGATGGATCGGACGAACGCTCGGCGCAGATCATCCTGCTGCACGACGGCGGCGGCGATCGCTCGCAGACCGTCGCCGCGCTGCCGCGGATCATCGATGCGCTGCAGGCGAAGGGCTATCGTTTCGTTTCCGTCTCCGCCCTTGCGGGGCTCACGCCCGATCAGGTGATGCCGCCGGTTTCGGGCATGGATCTGGTGTCCGTCCGCGCCGATATCGGCATGTTCCTCGTCCTGGCGGCGCTCGGCTACGCGCTCAAATGGATGTTCTTCCTCGCGATCGCGCTCGGCGTCGCCCGTGCCGTGATCCTCGCCCTGCTCGCAGTGGGTAGCGCCCGGCGGCGCAACCGCCCGGTCCCGCCCGCCATCGATCCCGAACAGTTCGTCTCGGTGCTCATCCCCGCGTTCAACGAAGCGCGGGTCATCGAGGCCTCGGTGCGGCGCGTGCTGGCGAGCACCGCCGCGAAGATCGAGGTGATCGTCATCGACGACGGATCCACCGACGGGACCAGCGCAATCGTCCGCGCCGCCTTTGCGGACGACAGCCGGGTGCAGCTCCTGACCCTCTTGAACGGCGGCAAGGCACGCGCGCTCAACCGCGGCCTGGCGCTCGCCAAGGGGGAGATCATCATCGCGCTCGATGCCGATACCCAGTTCGAAGCGGAGACCATCGCCCGCCTCGCCCGCTGGTTCGCCGATCCGCGCATCGGTGCGGTGGCCGGCAATGCGAAGGTCGGCAATCGCGTCAATCTCGTCACCCGTTGGCAGGCGGTGGAATATGTCACCGCCCAGAATCTCGAACGCCGGGCGCTCTCGCGCTTCGATGCGATCATGGTGGTGCCGGGCGCGGTCGGCGCCTGGCGCAAGGCCGCGCTGGACGAGGTCGGCGGCTATCCGGCGGATACGCTGGCCGAGGATCAGGACCTCACCATCGCCATCCAGCGCCGCGGCTGGGAGATCGCCTATGATGTCGATGCGGTCGCATGGACCGAAGCGCCGGAGAGCTTCCGCGCGCTCGCCAAGCAGCGCTTCCGCTGGGCCTATGGCACGTTGCAATGCCTTTGGAAGCATCGTGGGGTGCTGCGCCTTCGCCAGCCTGCCGGGCTGGCCTATGTGGGCATTCCCCAGGCCTGGATCTTCCAGATCGGCTTCGCGCTGATCTCGCCGGTGATCGATCTCGCGCTGCTCGTCAGCATGGCTTCGACGGCGATCAATGTCGCCGAGCATGGCTGGGCCCAGACGCAGAGCGACCTTTTGCGCATGGCCGGCTATTGGCTGGTGTTCACGGCGGTCGATATCGGCTGCGGCTGGATCGCCTATCGGCTGGAGCGGCGCGAGAAGCGCTATCCGGTCCTGCTGCTCGTGGCCCAGCGCTTCGTCTACCGGCAGCTCATGTACGGCGTCGTGATCCGGGCCGTGGCCAATGCGCTGCGCGGGCTCTGGGTCGGCTGGGGCAAGCTCGAAAGGAGCGGACGTGTCGATGCCCGCAGCTAAGCTTTCCCGATTCCGCGCCATGGCGACCCTGCTCGTCCTGTCCGCGTGCACGCACGCCGGCCAGACGCCCAAATCCCGCATTTATTATGCCGGGCCAGCTTCATCCCATTTCGATGGCCAGCGCTTCTTCAATCCCGACGGGGAATCCGGCACCGGGGGCGCGCAGCGCGACGGCGCCGGAACCTTCGTGAAGATCGGCCTCGGCGAGCGGGGCGAACATGGCTGGCCGCGATCGGTGCCGGTCCGGCCGAGCGTGCCGCCCCGGCGCGTCGCCGGCGAGGCGCTCCGCATCACGTGGATCGGACATGCGACGATCCTGGTCCAGACCCAGGGCCTCAACATCCTGATCGATCCCGTGTGGGCGACGCGCGACTCCCCGGTCCAGTTCGCGGGGCCCCGGCGGGTGCGCAAGCCGGGTGTCCGCCTTCGCGACCTTCCCCCGATCGATGCGGTGCTGATCAGCCACAACCATTATGATCATCTCGATATCCGCGCGCTGAAGTTCCTCGCCCGCCGCGATCGGCCGAAGATCATCGTCCCGCTCGGCAACGACACGTTGCTCGCCGAGCACGGCCTCTCCGCCATCGCGCGCGATTGGGGCGGCTCGGTCGATCTCGCGCCGGGCATTCCGGTCCTGCTGACGCGTGCGCACCATTGGAGCGCGCACTGGATCGACGATCGCGATCGTGCGCTCTGGTCGGGATTCCGCATCGGCCTTCCGGGGGGCGACCTCTATTATGCCGGGGACACCGGCCCCGGCGACATGCGCTGGCCGGCCGAAGCACGCGGGTCGGCGCCGATTCGCCTCGCCATCCTGCCGATCGCACCATATAAGCTGCACGGGCCGCAGACCGGCAATCATATCGATCCGGAGCAGGCGCTTGCCGCGTTCCGGCAGCTCGGCGCCCGCTTCGCGCTCGGCGTCCATTGGGGCACGTTCGAGCTTGGCCCGGAGCCGATCGACGATGCGCCGCGGCGGCTCGGTACGGCGCTCGCTACGCAGGGCATTGCCGCCGATCGCTTCCGCACACTGGAGGCGGGGGAGAGCTGGAACGTCCCCACGCTCGGAGGACCCTGACCATTGTGATGCCGGGGGCGATCGCCCGCTCGGCAGCCGCCCGGTTCAGCTCACCGGCGTTCATGTGCAGCCCGTCGGCGCGGAAATAGGCGGGGTTCGGCGCCCCCGCCTCGGTCAGCAGCGCGCTGCCGACATCGACATATTGGAATCCCAGGGCCGCCGCATTGCTGCGGATCGCCATGTTCGCCTCGGCCATCTTAGGCCAGAGCGACCAGCGCGCCGGGCTCGGCTTCATGGAAAGATAGATCAGGCGGGATTGGGGCAGATCCGATCGCAGCCTGCGCAGCAGCTCCAGCACATCGCCGACGACCGACCGGGGCGGCCGGCCCTCGGCAATGTCGTTCTCGCCGACATAGACGACCACCGTCGCCGGACGCTCGCCCGCGATGAGATCGCGATAATAATGCAGGACATCGGGCGTGGTCGCGCCGCCGAAACCGTGGTTCGAAGCCGCGATTCCGGGAAAGCTGTGCGGAAGATCCCAAAGGCGGATGCTGGAGCTGCCGATGAACAGCGTCGTCGCGGCACGCGCGGCAAGGCCGTTCCGCGCGGCGAAGGCGCGCACCTCCGGCGCGAACCGCGCGAAATGGTCAGAGCCGGTGTCGGCAGCCCGCGCTGCTCCGGCAAATGCAAGCAAAGACAGGAAAATTCCGAATCGCACCATAAGGACATGCCCGGCCGCGTCGATGGCCGGATTGTAATCCATCCACGCACGCCGGTGAACCCGAATTCATCGGGACGGCTGTCCGCAAGGCAGGTTTCGCGTTTGTAACCGGGTGCTGCATTGCCGCGGCCAAACGGCACTGGTAGGGCGGATCCGCTCATGATCCCCTTCCCCTTCCTGGATACGTCATACCAGGACCGCGCATCGCTCCTGCGCCGCGCCACGGCTTTGCTCGTCGCCGCGGCAGCCAATCTGCTGCTCATGCTCATGTTGCTGAGGCTGGCTTCGGGCGTGACCAGCGCGCCGCCGCCACGGCCGCCGGTCGTGATCGCGCTGCGGCCCGAGTCCCCACCCCCGGAGCGGGAGAGGGCCGCTGCGCGCCAGGAGCGCACCGCGCGCAAGACGGCCGAACGCGCAAAGACACAGCCTTTGCCCACTCCCGCCGAAACCCCGCCCGCGCCCGTCGGGCCGCTCAGGATGATCATCGTCAGCCGCGAGGTCTTCCGTGCCTCCGACATTTCCAAGCTGCCCCAATATCCGGCCGAGCAGGCCACCGGATCAGCGGCCGCCGCGAACGCGCAGGGCGACAGCAGTTCCGATGGACCGGGCACCGGCCCCAATGGGGAGCGGCTCTACAATGCGGAATGGTATCGCGAGCCGACCCATGCGGAGCTCGCTTATTATCTGCCGGCGGGGGCGCCGGACGGCGGATGGGCATTGATCGCCTGTCGCACGGCCGCGCGTTTCCGCGTCGAGGACTGCATCGCGCTCGACGATTCTCCGCCGGGCTCCGGTCTGGCCCGCGCGATGCGCCAAGCTGCCTGGCAGTTCCTCGTCCGCCCGCCACGCGTCGGCGGCCGGACGATGGTGGGCGCCTGGGTGCGCATTCGTATCGATTTCACCCGTGTCGAGAAACCGTAAAGCGGGCGGGCTGCCCCTTCGCATCAGGCAAGGGTTGGCCTATACCGGGCGCACGGCAGGCAGCGCCTGCGCTCCCCTTCCCCTGTCGAAGGACCGCCGATGCAGACCCCCAAGACCGAGCCGCCGAAGAAAGACGGATCCCGCGCCGCCGAGACACATGAAGAGGAGCTGCTCGACGAGGCGATCGAGGAGACTTTCCCGGCAAGCGATCCCATCTCCCCGGCCCGTCCGGAGTGAGCGTTGCAGCGCCGGCATGCCGGCTCTCGCCGGCGTTGGCGCAGGTTGGCCTCTCTCCTTGCGGATCATTCACGATTTCCCCCATGGCGTTGCGGGGCGGCCGCAACCGATCTAGAGGGCGCCCAACGCAAAAGGGCCGCGGCATCGACGCGTGCCGGCGATTGTCGCGAGGCTGTTGAATGGGTTCCGTGCGTGCGGCACGTCCGCTCTGGTTCGTTGCGGGCTTTTCCCTCCTGGTCGCCGCCTGCTCCGGATCGGGCGACCGCAAGCGCGACGCATCCGCGCCCGAGGCCGGCTTCGTCGTGCTCCGGGCGCAGACGGTGCCGATCTATGTCGAGCTGTCCGGCCGGACGGCCGCCTATGAGACGTCGGAAGTGCGCCCGCAGGTCTCCGGGCTGATCAAGGCGCGGCTGTTCACCGAAGGGGCCATCGTCAAGGCGGGCCAGACGCTCTACCAGATCGATCCGAGCCTTTATCAGGCAGCGGTGGACCAGGCGAGCGCGAACCTCGCCAATGCCCAGGCGACCCGCGAGGCGGCGCAGGCCCGGGCCAACCGCTATCGCCCGCTCGCGGCGATCGAGGCGGTGGCCAAGCAGGATTATACCGACGCCGTGGCCGCCGCGAAGCAGGCGGCCGCCAGCGTGGCGCAGAATCGCGCCGCGCTGGAGACGGCACGGATCAACCTGCGTTTCACCCGCGTCCCCGCGCCGATCACCGGCCGCATCGGACGATCGCTGTTCACCACCGGCGCGCTCGTGACCGCCAACCAGACCGATCCGCTGACCACCATCCAGCGGCTCGACCCGATCTATGTCGATATCCAGCAATCGAGCGCGGAACTGCTGGCGCTGCGTCGGGCGCTCGCTTCGGGTGGCGTCGTGCCCTCCTCGGCCGAGGTGCGGCTGACGCTCGAGGACGGGAGCGACTATCCCCTCCCCGGCCGGCTCGAATTCGCCGAAGCGATGGTCGATCCCAACACCGGCTCGGTGACGTTGAGGGCCCGCTTCCCCAACCCTTCCGGGCTGCTGCTGCCCGGCATGTTCGTCCGCGCGCGGCTCAGCCAGGCGACCAGCCGGCAGGCGATCCTGGTGCCGCAGCAGGGATTGTCACGCGATCCCAAGGGCAATGCCACCGTCATGCTGGTCGGCGCGGGCGACAAGGCCGAGCAGCGCACCGTCACCGCCGGGCAGACGATCGGCGACAAATGGCTCGTGACGGAGGGCCTTCGTCCCGGCGACAAGTTGATCGTCGAAGGGCTCGGCAAGATCAGGCCCGGCCAGCCGGTCCGGCCCGTTCCGGCCGGCTCCGCGCCACCGGCCCGGCCGGCCGGCGATGGACGCGCCGCGCCGCAGGCAAGCCGCAGCTAGGCGATGCTGTCTCGCATCTTCATCGATCGCCCCATCTTCGCCTGGGTCATCGCGATCGTCATCATGCTGCTGGGAATCGGCGGCATCCTTTCGCTCCCTGTCGAGCAATATCCCGACATCGCGCCGCCCTCGGTCAACATCCGCGCCACCTATCCCGGCGCCTCGGCCGAAACGGTCGAGAGCAGCGTGACGCAGATCATCGAGCAGCAGCTCACCGGCATCGACGGACTGATCTACTTCTCGGCAACCTCGACATCGGCAGGCACGGTCACCGTCACCGTCACCTTCGAGAAGGGCACCGATCCGGACATCGCCCAGGTTCAGGTCCAGAACAAGGTGCAGCAGGCGCTCTCCCGCCTGCCCCAGCAGGTGCAGCAGCAGGGCCTGGTCGTCACCAAGTCCAACGCCGATTTCCTGATGGTCGTCGCGATCTACGACGAGACGGATCGGGTGACGAGCGCCGACGTCAGCGATTTCCTGGTCTCCAATCTCCAGGATGCGATCGGCCGGATTCCGGGGGTCGGCGACGTCAACGTGTTCGGCTCGCAATATGCGATGCGCATCTGGCTCGATCCGTTCAAGCTCGCCGCCGTCCAGCTGACCCCTGCCGACGTCACCGCCGCGATCGAGGCACAGAACACGCAGGTCGCAGCCGGCCAGATCGGCGGCCAGCCCTCGCCCGACACGCAGATGCTCACCGCCACCGTGACGGCAAAGTCGCGCCTCACGAGCGTCGATCAGTTCCGCAACATCCTCGTCAAGACGCAGACCGACGGATCGAAGGTGCTGCTGAAGGACGTCGCCCGCGTCGAGCTCGGCAGTGAGAACTACACCAATGTCAGCCGCCTCAACGGCCATCCCGGCGCGGGCATCGCCATCCAGCTCGCGCCCGGCGCGGACGCGCTCAAGACCGCGGAACTGGTCCGCAAGTTCATGGACGAGCATGCCTCCAGCCTGCCGCCCGGCTTCCGATATACCTATCCGAACGACAGCACGGCGTTCATCAAGCTTTCCGTCGAGGATGTCATCAAGACGCTGATCGAGGCGATCATCCTCGTCGTCATCGTCATGTTCCTGTTTCTCCAGAGCTGGCGAGCGACGTTGATCCCGGCGATTGCCGTGCCGGTGGTGCTGCTCGGCACCTTCGGCGTGCTGGCCGCCGCCGGCTTCTCGATCAACACGCTGACCCTCTTCGGCATGGTGCTGGCGATCGGGCTGCTCGTCGACGATGCGATCGTCGTCGTCGAGAATGTCGAGCGGGTGATGGAGGAAGAGCCGGACATCACCCCGCGCGAGGCCACTATCAAATCGATGGGCGAGATCAACGTCGCGCTCATCGCCATCGCGCTGGTGCTCTCCGCCGTGTTCCTGCCCATGGCGTTCTTCGGCGGCTCGACCGGCGTGATCTACAAGCAGTTCTCGATCACCATCGTCTCCTCGATGGTGCTTTCCGTGCTGGTTGCCCTGATCCTCTCGCCCGCGCTCGCGGCGACGCTGCTCAAGCGGCGGGACGGGGCGGCGATCGCCGGCGGCAACCGGCTGGTCGCCAAGGCCCACGACTATGGGGACCGGTTCAACGCCTGGTTCGCGCGGACCTCCGACCGCTATCGCGAGACGGTGCGGCGCATCTTCGCTCATGCCAGGGTCGCGATGCTCGTCTTCGCCGGCATCGTCGTGCTGCTCGTGATCATCTTCGTCCGGCTGCCGACCAGCTTCCTGCCGGTAGAGGATCAGGGTGTCGCGCAGCTGCAATATACGCTGCCGCCGGGCGCCACGCAGAGCCGCACGGTGGCCGCCGCGCGTGCGATCACCCGCTATTTCCTGGAAAAGGAGCGGGCGAACACGGCCGCCGTCTACACCGTCATCGGATCCAACCAGGCGGGATCGGGCCAGAATGCCGGCCGCGGCTTCCTGTCGCTCGCCCCCTGGGACGAGCGCAAGGGAAGCCAGAACACCGCCGAGGCGATCACCCGGCGCGCGACGCAGGAAATCGGCCGGCAATTGCGCGACGTGCAGTTCAATGCGCTCAATCCGCCGCCGGTCCGGGGCCTCGGCCAATCGAGCGGCTTTACGCTGGAGCTGCTCAACACCGGCGGCCTCAGCCGCGAGGAGTTCAAGGCACGGCGCGACACACTGCTCGCCGCGGCGTCGAGCGACCCGACTCTTGCCCAGGTCCGCCAGAACAGCCTGGAGGACACGCCGACGCTCGCGATCGACATCGATCAGGAAAAGGTCGGCGCGCTCGGCATCGGCCAGGCCAGCGTCGATACGACACTCTCGACCGCCTGGGGCGGCGTCTATGTCAACGACTTCGTCGATCGCGGCCGGGTCAAGCGCGTCTACGTCCAGGGCGACGCGCCATATCGGAGCCGGCCCGAAGACCTCGACAACTGGTATGTGCGCACCTCGGCGGGAACGATGGCGCCCTTTTCCGCCTTTGCCCATGCCCGCTGGAACCGCACGCCGAATACGCTGACGCGATTCAACGGCGTCAGCTCGTACGAGATCCAGGGGCAGGCCGCGCCGGGAAAGAGCTCGGGCGACGCGATGAAGCGCATCGCCGCGCTCGCCGCGGAGCTGCCCGGCACCTCGATCGCGTGGAGCGGCCTTTCCTATCAGGAGCAGCTTTCCGGCGGCCAGGCACCCTATCTCTACGGCCTGTCGCTGCTCGTCGTCTTCCTGTGCCTCGCCGCGCTCTATGAAAGTTGGTCGATCCCCTTCGCGGTGATGCTGGTGATGCCGCTCGGCCTGATCGGTGCGACGCTTGCGGTGCTGCTGCGCGGACTGGAAAACGACGTCTATTTCCAGGTCGGCCTGCTCACCACCATGGGTCTGTCCGCAAAGAATGCGATCCTCATCGTCGAATTCGCCGAACAGGCCGAGAAACAGGGCAGGAGCGCCGCCGAGGCGGCGCTGGAGGCCGCGCGCATCCGCCTGCGGCCGATCCTCATGACCAGCCTCGCCTTCATCTTCGGCGTGCTGCCTCTCGCCATTTCCACCGGTGCCGGCGCCAAGAGCCGCGTCGCCATCGGCACCGCCGTGATCGGCGGCATGACCACCGCGACGGTGCTCGCCATCTTCTTCGTGCCGCTCTTCTTCGTCCTGGTGCGCCGGCTGTTCCGTGGACGGAAAGAACATGGTGCAACGCCGACGGCGCGCGGGGAGCCGGCGGCATGAGACGGCTCGGCACGCTGCTCGCCATCACGGCGCTCACCGGCTGCAGCCTTCAGCCCGCCTATCGGCGGCCGGATCCTGCGATCCCTCCCTCCTGGCCGGTGGGCGATGCCTATCTGCGGCAGAGCGAGGCGGACTTGCCCGCCATCACCTATCGCGACATCTTCCGCGACCCCCGTCTGCGCGCGCTCATCGAGCGAGCGCTCGCGAACAATCAGGATCTTCGCGCGGCGCTCGCCAATGTGGCCTCGGCGCGCGCGCAATATCGGGTGGCGCATGCCGCGCTCTTCCCCGAGATCGATGCGAGCGGCGGCGTCACCGTCCGCCGTCAGGCGGAGAACGGCGCGTCGACCGCGAGCACGGGCGGCGGGGCGTCCGCGAACTCGGGCGGCGACCGCACGACGACCAGCTACAGCGCGGAGATCGGCACCACCGCCTTCGAGATCGATCTGTTCGGCCGCCTGCGAAGCCTCAGCAATGCCGCGTTCGACGAATATCTCGGCACGGAAGCGGCCGCGCGGGCCGCCCGCCTGACCCTCGTCGCCGGTGTTGCGACGGCGTATCTGCAGCTTGCCGCCGACCGCAGCCTGCTGGCCATTGCCGAGGATACGGAGAGAAGCGCGCAGAAGAGCGTCGATCTGACCCGTGCCCGGCTCCAAGGCGGCATTGCCCCGAGGACCGATCTTCGCCAGGCCGAGACCATTCTCGCGACCGCCCAATCGGACGAGGCGGCGCTGGTCACCGCGGTGGCGCAGGATCGCAATGCGCTGGAGCTGCTTGTCGGCGCCCCCGTCGCCGACGCCGATCTCCCGGCATCGTTGGAAGCGGTGGACGGCCTTCTCGCCGAGCTGCCCGCCGGCCTCGATTCCGGCATCCTGCTGCGGCGGCCGGACGTCGTCCAGGCCGAATACCAGCTCCGCGCCGCCGATGCACGGATCGGCGCCGCCCGTGCCGCCTTCTTCCCGCGGATTTCGCTGACGGCATTGGCCGGCTTGGCGAGCACAGCGCTTTCAGGCCTGTTCACCGGCGGCGCCTTCACCTGGTCGATCGCGCCCTCGGCGACGCTGCCGATCTTCGATGGCGGCGCCAATCGCGGCAATCTGCGCTATGCCGAGGCGCAGCGCGACTTGGCCGTGGCCAATTACCGCAAGGCGATCCAGACCGCGTTTCGCGACGTGGCCGATGCCCTCGCCCGCCGCGGGACGATCGATCGCCAGTTCACCGCCGATCGCAGGCTGGAAGAGGCGGCGCGTGACAGCCTCTTCCTGGCCACGGCACGGTATCGCGAGGGGATCGACGCCTATCTCGCCACGCTCGACGCCCAGCGCACGCTCTACAGCGCACGCCAGACGCTGACGACGACCCGTCTCGTCCGCGCGCAGAATCTCGTGGCGCTGTATCAGGCGCTCGGCGGCGACCAACTCGTCGCCGAGCTGCCGGCGGTACGAGGACGATAGGGGCTGCGAGACCATCGGATGACGACGTCGTGCGCGGGCACCGGGCGGTTCCATAGCGACGGACATGGCGCTAGGGACGCATCGAACGTCCCTCCACCGGCCCGGCGCCGGCAGCCGGAGCGCCTATTGGCCCTTCCCCTCCTTTCGAACGAGCCGTTCTGCCGCAACGGGAGCCTCCTTCTCCCTTCACGGGAGCGCTGAGACGATGCGGATCGGCCGTCTCAGCCTTCTCAGAGCTTATGTCCTGCTCCGTCGGCACCGTCCGGATTCGGAGATCTGGCGCAGGCGCGTCGCGATCCTGGGCGGTGCGATCGTCATCGGATTGACCGCGCTCGTCTTCGCTCGCGCCGCCGATTGGGCCGCGGCCACATTCCACCAGGCAGTCCGGCGATGCTGGTGGCTGCCGCTCGTCGCGACGCCGATCGGCTTCGCGTTCATGGTCGCGCTGACGCGCCGCATCGCTCCCGAGGCAGCAGGCTCGGGCATTCCGCAGGTGATCGCGGCCGCCCGTGATCCGGTTCACGGAATGGAGCGGCTGGTCTCGGCGAAAACGGTCGTCACCAAGCTGCTGCTCACCATCGGCACGCTGTGCTTCGGGGCCTCGGTGGGACGCGAAGGGCCTACGGTCCAGGTCGCGGCCTCGCTGATGGGCTATGCGCATCGCATCATGGCCATTCCGCTGCGCGCTTCCGTCTACATCGCCGGCGGGGCGGCGGGCGTCGCGGCCGCGTTCAACACGCCCCTTGCCGGCGTATCCTTCGCGATCGAGGAGCTCGCGGCGGCCTATGAGCAACGGCTCACCCTACTGGTCATGGCCGCGGTGCTGATCGCCGGCATGGTCAGCCTCGGGCTTGCCGGCGATTATGTCTATTTCGGCGTGATGCGCCAGACGCTGAGCGTGAGCGAGGCGCTGTTCGCAGCGCCGGTGATAGGCGCGGTTGGCGGCATTGCCGGAGCGCTGTTCTCACGTGCGCTGCTCGGCGCCGGCCGCACGAACCTTGCGCCGATGCGCTGGCTGCGCGCCCACCCCACCCTTCTCGCCGCCTTGTGCGGCCTGATCGTCGCGGTGCTGGGCGTCGCCACGGGTCTCACCTGGGGCACGGGCTACGATACAGCGCGCGCGATCGTCACCGGATCGGCTGTGCCCCCATGGTATGGGCTGGCGAAGTTCGGCGCCACGCTCGCGACATCGGTGTCCGGGCTGCCGGGGGGCATCTTCGCGCCATCGCTTTCCGTCGGCGCGGGAATCGGCGACATGCTGCGGGGTGTTTTCCCCCGCTATCCGGGAGGCGCGATCATCCTCCTTGGCATGGTCGCCTACTTCACCGGGGTCGTGCGCGCGCCGCTCACCGCCGTCATCATCATCTCCGAGACCACGGCGAGCCGCGGCCTGATGATGCCGCTGCTCGCCGCTGCGCTGGTCGCGGATTTCGCCGCGCAGCTCGTCTCCAGGGAGCGCCTGTATCACGGCCTGTCGCAGCGCTTCGCGTCGCCGTCCGTCGCGGGGACGACGCATGGACGAGCCGGCTAGCGGTCAAGGCTGGCCTTTCGTCGCCGCTTCCCCTAAAGGGAAGGGAACAGGGATCTTTCGATCGCTGTGCGTATCCGAACATCGCCGGCGGTCATGTGGAGGAGATGCGCCATTGGCCGGTTCGGTTCACCTGCCCCTCATCCTCGCCGCCGTCATCCTGCCCACGGCTGCGGTTCATGCCCAGACCTTGGCTCCGGCGGGCGAGATCGCGAACGGTCGATTGTCGACGCAGCAAATCTACGACTATGCCATGGCGCTGGCCGAGATTGAGCGGATCCGCAAGGCGGTCGCCGATGCGCCTGCGGACCAGCGCCCGCTAGTCGCCGCGCAGGCCAAGGCGGCGATCGCCGCGGCGCTCGAACGGCGTGGCCTGGATGCGGCGCGGTTCAACGCGATCAGCGCCGAGGTGGAACGGGAGCATGCGTTGCGCGATCAGGTCCGGCAGATCATGATGCGCGACGCCCTTGGAGCATGATCGGCGAGCCATGAGAAATGCCGCTCCGAAACCGGAGCGGCACCATATTCCCCGTTGCGGGGCGAGGGAGGGCCTCGGCCGATGCCCCTCCCGGCCAAATCAGGTCCGCACGGTCGGGACCGCGGGATTGGCAGCGTCCGCCGTCGGCGCGGGTGCCGATTTGGCGGCGGGGCCGCAATCGCCGCTTGTCTGGCTCACCACCTTCGGTTGCTTGCCCGCGCCGAGCGACGTCACCTCTACGCTCCGGCTGCATATGCCGCTGTCGCTGCTCGTCGAGACGAACGAATAGCTGACGGTGCCGGCCGGAATCGCTCCTGCCGAAACGGTCGTGACGCCAGGCTGCGCAGCCGCCTGCCCCGACATAAGATCGATCTGCCGCCACATGGCCGCGGCCCGGGCATCCATCTCTGCCGCGATGCGATCGAACATCGCGAAAGGTGCAAAGACGTCGTCGAAGCCGATCGGCGCGAAATCCATCGGCGCAAGGGCCGCAGGGGCGAGCGCATCCGCCGCCAGCGGCCCCACCAGCACGCGCGGCGCGACATCGCCGCTGTAGCGGATATGGGCAACGCCACCGCCGGGCAGCGCAACCTCCATGACATGGGTGGGTTCGGCTTTGGTGGCAGCCACCGCAGTGGTCGCGACGGCCAGCGATGCAACCGCGGCGAGCACGGCTTTCCTGTTGAATCGCATGACTTTCCTCCGCTCGAATGAACAGGTGCCGGAATAATGATCCGTCCATCCTGAACCGGAGACTAATGGGCGTGGGTTGCGACGGCGGCGGAGTGTCCAACGCTGACGCCGCCGTCGCGACGGGGATGATGCACCGAAGCCGCGGATCCGGCAGTGACGCCGGTCACGGCCTCGACGGATCGCCTGGCCGGTCAGACGGGATCGTCTGCCGTACCTTCGGGTATCGCCATCGGACACGTCTGCAGAGCGACCGGTGCATCGGCCCGCACGATCCGCAACAGCGCGCCATGTCCAAAGGGGGAGTTGAACGATGCTGGTTGCGCTGAGCGCCTTGCTGCTGGTTGCCGATGCCAATGCCGCCACCGCCCAGGCGCCAGCGGCGGTGACCGCACCGATCCAGAACCTGCAGGTCGGCAAGATCCTGCGTACCGCCGACGGCCGGCGGGTGGGCGAGATCATCCGGATCGATCGTGACGCATCTGGCAAGCCCCGCGGCGTGGTGGTGATCTTCGGCTCAGGTTCGATCCTCGTGCCGGCGGAAACCTTGTCGGATAAGGATCGAGGCCTGATCACCAGCCTCGGCTACAAGGAAATCCAGGCGATCGCGGCGCACTGACGCGCACCGGGCCGCGCGTGGCCGATGCCGGCAATCCGTCATCGCCGTATTGCCGAGGGGGCGCTAGGAAGGCAGGATGCTGCGCCTGCTCACATTCCTTGCCCTGATCCTGTCCGCCTATCCGGCGGCGGCAGCGCCGACGCTCGATCCTGCGGTGCACCCGCGCATCGCGCTCGTGAGCACCGGCAAGGGGCGCTATGGGCCGGGGGAGGATGTCGCGGTGCTGGTCTCGCTGCGGCCATCCGCGGCGCCGTTCAACGGCACGCTCGTCACCACCTTGTTCCGAGATGCACAGGAAATCGCGCAGGATCGCCGGGCGGTCGCGGTTGAAGGCCTCGCGCTCAGCGTCGCCGTGCCGTTTCGCCTCCCCGCATCGGACCTGCGCGGCTACCGCGTCGACATACGCGTGCTGGACGCGGCGGAGCAGCCGGTGGACCAGGCGTTCGGCTCGATCGACGTTGAATCCGGCGCACTGCCGATCCACTTTCCCCGCCAGTGCTGGGTATCACGCTGGGACGCCGCGATCGACGCCGATCGCCTGATCGAGAGCCAGGTGGCCTGGCGATGCAACATCGTGCAGGCTTATGCGAACTATTATCGGCCAGAGCTCGCGCCCCCGGCCGATCTGCCGACCTGGCACTCGCTCCCCAACCGCGTCGTGAGTCGCGAGACGATCGGGAAAGTGATCGCCGCCGCCCACGCCCGGGCTCTGCCGGTCCTGTTCTTCCAGGGCACCGGCGAGGCCTATGACGATTTCCTGAGACGCCGCACCGGGCCGACCCTCGAGCAGGGATCCTTCGTGCGGCCCTGCTCGACGGCGCGGCCCTGCACCGAGGCTGACCTAGACCGGTCGCCGGCCGCACCCGACAACTGGACGCAATATGGCTGGCAGGCGGATCATCTCGATCTGTTCGATCTCTGCTCGTCGGGCTGGCAGGCGCATCTGCTCGCGAAGAGCATCAAGCCGATGCTCGATCAGTTCGGTTTCGACGGCTGGCAGGCCGATACGCTCGGGCCGCCTGCCGGCCCCCGCTACGATTTTGCCGGAAACCGCCGGGATCCCGGCGCCTGCCTGTCCGCCTTCACCAGCAGCGCGCAAGCCTATCTGGGCAAGCCGGTGGTGGTGAACACGGTGAGCGGCTGGCATCTCGCGGAGGTGGCAGGCAGCGGCACCCAGCCGATGCTCTACCGCGAGACGTGGAACTTCGATTCGCCGAGCTTCGCCTCCCTTGCCGCGATCGGCCCGGATCTGCGGCGCTATACGGCGCGCGCGCTCATCCAGCCGGCTTATCTGCAGCGCTCGCTCGCCGTGAAGTGCGCGCGCGGCCTCGTCCCGGCCCGATCCTGCGCGGTCAACATGACGTCGCCGCTGCTCGTGACCGCGGTCCTCGCCGCCGCCGGCTCGACCTGGATGAACCATATGGACGATGGCTGCATCGCGACGGGCGTGTTCATCGAAGGCTATCACCTGCCCTGCCCCGCGTCCGTGGTCGACGCGCTGCTGCGCTACAAGAATTTCGAGGTCGCCTATCAGCCGATGCTCCGCGACGGGACGACATCGTCCGCGCTTGGCTGCAGGGTCATTTCCGGCGCGCCGGCCGGCAGCAGCGGGGCGGCAGGGGAGGTCTTCGTGCTGAGCCGCGAGACGGCCGCGCATCGTATCTGTCACCTCGTCAATCTCACCGGCATTCCCACCGACCGATGGACCGATATGGACGGCACGATGCCGGCTCCGACGCCGGCAGCCGGGCTCGACATCAAGCTCTATTATGCAGGTCCGCCGGTCCGGCACGGAATCGACCGATTGTGGGCTGCGACCCCGGATGCCGACAACGGCGCCGCCGTCGCCCTCGACTATGGCACCGGCTCCGACGAAACGGGGCAGTTCGTGCGCTTCACGCTGCCGCGGCTGGCCTATTGGTCGATGATCGTGCTGGAGACCGCAGGTCTCGACTCGCTGCGCGCCGCGCCCGGGAACCGATCATCGACGGTCCGTCCGGCACCGCAGCCGATGGCGCCTGTGCCGACACCCGGCCGACAGACGCCGAGCTGACGTTGCATCACGCCAGCTCCGGCGAATGTCGCGGCCGCAGGCCTGCGCATCTCCGCTCTTGCCGAGAGGGGCCGGCGCACCATTGCCTCCGCCAACCGTTCCAAGGCATCGCGCGCTTCAGGAGGGCTGCAGCATGAAACAGGCGACAGCGATGATCGAGGTGGAGACCGGCCGGCAGGGTCTCGTCGAAGTGACGCGGCAGATCGCAGGCTGGGCCGAGGCGCAGGGCTTCGCCACTGGCCTGCTGACGGTCTTCTGCCGGCACACCTCCGCCTCGCTGCTCATTCAGGAAAACGCCGCGCGCGAGGTACGGACCGACCTGGAGACCTATTTCGCCACGATCGCGCCGGAGGAGCCGGGACGTTACCGCCACGACGACGAGGGTCCGGACGACATGCCCGCGCATCTGCGCACGGCGCTCACCCAGGTGCAGCTGTCGATCCCGCTGATGGGCGGCCGGCTGGTGCTCGGCACCTGGCAGGGCATCTATCTGTTCGAGCATCGCCGCCGACCGCATCGGCGCACGCTCGCGCTTCATCTCGTGGGCGAGTAGCCCGCGATTCCGGGGGGAAGCGTCAGCCGGCGGCGAACAGCTTGGTCGGATCGGACATCGCCTTGATCTCGATCGCGTTGCCGCTCGGATCGGTGAAGAACATCGTCGCCTGTTCGCCGGCCTGTCCGCGGAAGCGGACATGGGGTTCGATGACGAACGCGAGGCCCGCCGCCTTCAGCCGTTCGGCCAGCGCCTGCCATTCCGCCATCGGCAGCACGAGGCCGAAATGCGGAACGGGCACGCCATGGCCGTCGACCGGATTGACGCCCGCTGCTCCCGCCGCGACGACGCGGTGGGCGACGATCTGGTGGCCATAGAAATCGAAGTCGATCCACTCGTCCGAGCTGCGCCCCTCCGGGCAGCCGAGCACCCCTCCATAAAAGGCGCGCGCTTCGGCAAGGTCCCGAACCGGGAAGGCCAGATGGAACGGGCAAGCCGGCCGGAAAGAATTGGATTGCGTCACGCTGCGTCGAACAGTTGTTTGAACTGGCGCGGCTGGGATCGCAGATACTGGTTGGGCGCGCGCACCGTCGCGCCCAGCTCCGCCGCCGCGTGCCAGGGCCAGCGAGGATCATAGAGGATGGCGCGCGCCAGTGCGATGAGGTCCGCGTCCCCCGTGCCCACGATCGCCTCCGCCTGCTCGAAGCCGGTGATGAGGCCGACCGCGATCACCGGCACGCCCACCTCGGCCTTGACGGCGCGGGCGAGCGGCACCTGGTAGCCGGGGCCGATCGGAATCCGCTGCTCGGGGTGAAGCCCGCCGCTCGACACGTGGATCGCGCTGCAGCCGCGCTGCTCCAGTGCGCGGGCGAAGGCGACGGTCTGCTCGACATCCCAGCCGCCCTCCATCCAGTCCGTGCCGGAGAGCCGCATCGAGACGGGCTTCGCCGCGGGAAAGACCGCGCGTACCGCCTCGAATATCTCGAGCGGGAAGCGCATCCGGTTTTCCAGCGATCCCCCATAGCGATCGTCGCGCCGGTTCGAGAGCGGCGACAGGAACTGGTGCATCAGATAGCCGTGCGCCCCGTGCAGCTGGATCAGGTCCAGGCCGAGATTGGCCGCACGCCGCGCCGCCGCGACGAAGGCATCGCGCACCCTCTCCATGCCGGCCCGATCGAGCGCCATCGGTGCGTGCTGCCCCGGCGCGAAGGCGAGGGCCGAGGGCGCGACCGTCTGCCAACCATGCGGATCGCCCGGCGGAATCTGCGCGCCGCCCTTCCATGGCAGGTCGGTCGAGGCCTTGCGGCCGGCGTGGGCAAGCTGAATGCCGATCGGCATGTCGGACCAGCGGCGCACCGCGTCCAGCGTGCGCCGCATCGCAGCCTCCGTATCATCGTCCCACAAGCCGACATCGCCATAGCTGATCCGCCCCTCGGGGAGCACCGCCGTCGCCTCGATTGTCAGCAGCGATGCGCCCGAGAGCGCAAGCTGGCCGAGATGGATGAGATGCCAGTCCGTCATCCGCCCCTCCTCCGCCGAATATTGGCACATCGGCGCGATCACGATGCGGTTGGCAAGATCGAGATCGCCGATGCGGATCGGCTGGAAGAGGGCAGGTTGCGTCACGAAGGTCTCCCTGAAGCAGATCGTAGCGCCGATCGAATCGGATGGACCGCAGAGATGGCGATCCGGCCGCGATCGGCAAGACCGTGCGAACGTCCGCGCCCCGGTTGACGCGCACGCGATTGCACCGGACAATCACGAAAAAGCTGGAGAGAGGAACGATGGACGAAGCTGCCAAGAAGACCGCGCTGAGGATGATCCCCTATGGCCTCTACGTGCTCACTGCACGCGAGGCGGACGGGATGCCGCATGCCGCCACGATCAACTGGGTGACGCAGACCTCCTTCTCGCCGCCGCTTCTCGCCATGGGGATCAAGGCCGATTCGGGCGTCTATGCCGCGCTTAAGGCCACCGGCAAGGCCGTGCTCAACATCCTCGGCAAGGGCCAGCAGGGGCCGGCCTTCGCTTTCTTCAAGCCTGCCGTCGCCGAGGAGGGCAGGCTTTCGGGCGAGCCGGTGCATGATGGCGGCAACGGCGTGCCGGTGCTCGACAGCGCGCCGGCCGCGGTGGAGTGCAGCCTGATCGAGATCGTCGAGCGGGGCGATCACCATGTCGCGATCCTCGAGGTCACCGACGCCGTCCTTTCCGCTCCCATCGAAGGGCGGCCGGACGCCGCGGTGCTGGAGATGAAGGATCTCGGCGACAAGGTTTTCTACGGCGGCTGATCAGGCGGGCGCGAGCCGCACCAACGCCTTTCCCCACGCGCCGAGCGCCAGATCCCGGCCATCGCGGACGCCGTCCCCGGCCACGCTTTCGCCGAGCCGCCGCGCGAGCGCTCCGGCATGCCATCGCGCCGGCTCGGCCGAGAGGTTGAACAGGCACAGCAGGGTCTCGCTCTCGCAGGCCCGCACGAAGGCCAGGACGGTCCCCTGCTCCCTCAGGAAGCGGATCGATCCCGCGGCAAGCGCGGGGTGCGCCTTGCGCAGGCCGATCGCCGCCCGATAGGCGGCGAGCACCGAGTCGGGATCCTCCTCCTGCCGGTCCACCGCCGCCCCGCGATGCGCCTCCGGCACCGGCAGCCAGGGCGTGCCGCCAGTGAAGCCGCCGTTCGGCGCGCCGGCTTCCCACACCATCGGCGTGCGGCAGCCGTCACGTCCCTTGAAGGACGGCCAGAAGCGGATGCCGTAGGGATCGCGCAGATCCTCGAAGCGCAGCTCGGCCTCGGTCAGCCCCAGCTCCTCGCCCTGATAGAGGCAGATCGATCCACGCAACGCGACGAGCAGCAGGATGGCGAGCTTCGCCACCGCCTCCGGATCCTCGCCCGGCGGGGTCCATCGCGAGACGTGACGCATCACGTCGTGGTTGGATAGCGCCCAGCACACCCACCCCTCGCGCGCCGCCTTCTCGAACCGCCCGACGATGGCGCGGAAATAGCCGGGCGTGAATTCCCGGCCGAACAGATCGAAGGTGTAGCAGAGATGCAGCCGGTCCCCGCCCTTGGTGTAGAGCCCGACCGTGTCGGGCGAGCGCGCGCCGTCGCCCACCTCGCCCATCGCCACGCGGCCTTCATATCCGTCGAGCAGCGCGCGGATGCGCTTCAGGAAGGCGATGTTGCCGCGCTGGGTCTTGTCGTAGCGATGGTCCTGGAATCCATAGGGATTGCTTTCCTGCACATCGGGCGCCGCGCCGCGGAAGGCGGGCGGATTGTCGCGCAGCCGGGCATCGTGCAGATAATGGTTGCAGGCATCGAGGCGGAAGCCGTCCACGCCGCGATCCAGCCAGAAGCGCATCGTATCGATGAGCTCCGCCCGGACGGCCTCCTCATGGAAGTTCAGGTCCGGCTGGCTGGCGAGGAAGCTGTGCATATAATATTGCATACGTACCCCGTCCCATTCCCAGGCCGGGCCGCCGAACACCGACAGCCAATTGTTGGGCGCCGTGCCGTCCGGCCTGGCTTCCGCCCAGACATACCAGTCGGCCTTCGGGTTGGTGCGGCTCTGCCGGCTCTCGATGAACCACGGGTGACGATCCGAGGTGTGCGAGAGCACCTGATCGATGATGATCCGAAGCCCCAGCCGGTGCGCCTCGGCAAGAAGTGCGTCGAAATCGGCGAGGGTACCGAACATCGGATCGACGTCGCGATAGTCGGACACGTCGTAGCCCATGTCCGCCATCGGCGACTTGAAGAAGGGCGCGATCCACACCGCGTCGACACCCAGCGAGGCGATATAGGGCAGCCGCCGCATGATGCCGGGCAAATCCCCGACGCCGTCGCCGTCGCTGTCCTGGAACGAGCGCGGATAGACCTGGTAGATCACCCCGCCGCGCCACCAATCGGTGCCGTTCATATCCGTTCTCCCGGCCGATCCGGCCCTCGCTCCGCCCATCAGAACGGCACGAAGGCCACGCTGCGTGGCGCAACCTCGCACGGCGGATCGGCGAAGCGGACCGCTTCGCCGGTGCGGTTTACGAGCACCGCGATGCCGCTCGCGAGCTTCATCGCCATCGCGCCGGTATCCGGCGCGTTCCAGTCCGCCTGCTCGAAACGCCGCCCGTCGGGTGCGAGCCAGGCGACGTCTGCATCGTCCAACAGCCGCGGATCGGCCAGGCCGGGATGCGCCGCGCGCAGGGCCGAGAGCGCGGCGACATGATCCTCGAGCGCGGTGTCGCGTCCCGTCCAGTCCAGCCAGCTGGTCGCATTGTCCTGGGCGTAGGCGTTGTTGTTGCCCTGCTGTGTCCGGCCGAACTCGTCGCCCGCGGCGAGCATGATCGTGCCGCGCGAGGCGAAGAGCGTCGCCAGCAACGCCCGCACGTCGCGCCCGCGCGCCGCGCGCACCGCCGGGTCGTCGCTCGGCCCCTCGACGCCATTGTTCCAGGAGAAATTGACATCCTGCCCGTCGCGATTCTCCTCGCCATTGGTTTCGTTGTGCTTGGCCTCGTAGGCGACGCCGTCGGCCAGGCTGAAGCCGTCGTGCGCGGCGAGGAAGTTCACGCTGCGCGTGCGCGGCGCCGCGAAAATATCTGAGGAGCCGGCCAGCCGCGTCGCCAGGGCCCCGATCGCGTGCGCGTCACCTCGCCAGAAGCGGCGCACATCGTCGCGATACCGGTCGTTCCACTCCAGGAAGCTCTCGGGGAACTGGCCGAGACGATAACCGCCCGGGCCCACATCCCAAGGCTCGGCGATCATCACCCGATCGGCCAGCACGGAATCGCCCGCGATCGCGGCGAACAGCGGCGCGTGCGGATCGAAACCGCTCGGTCCGCGCCCCAGCACCGGCGCCAGATCGAAGCGGAAACCGTCGACGCCGGCATTCCGCACGAAATGCCGCAGCGTATCGAGGATCAGCCGCTGCATCGGCGCCCGATCGCAGGCGAGCGTGTTGCCGCAGCCCGTATCGTTGACGAGAGCGCCGCCATCCATGCGGAAGTAGCTCGCCCCGTCGATGCCGCGCAACGACAGGGTCGGCCCCAGCGCGTCGCTTTCGCCGGTGTGATTGAACACCAGATCCAGGATCACCCCGATCCCAACGGCGTGCAGCGCCTCCACCGTATCGCGCAGCTCGCCAAGTCCGCCCGGCGCCAGCCGCGGGTCGGGCGCCATGAAGGTGACGGGATTATAGCCCCAGGCATTGCGAAGGCCGAGCGGCGGCAGGTGCCGCTCGTCGATCCAGGCGACGATCGGCATCAGCTCGACGGCGGTGACGCCGATCTTCGTCAAATGCCCGATCACCGCCGGATGGGCGAGCGCCGAGATCGTGCCGCGCCGCGCCTCCGGCACGTCCGGGTGCAGCATCGAAAAGCCGCGCACCGAAAGCTCGTAGATCAGCCCGCCCGGCGCGAAGCGCGGCGGCGCCGGGAAAGGCGGATCCGGCAGCGTCGTCACGATCGCCTTCGGCATCAGCGCGGCCGTATCCACGCCGCGCTCGGCAAGACGCGGGTCATGGCGATAAGGCCGATCGATCTCGATCGCATAGGGATCGACCAGCAGCTTCGAGGGATCGAACCAGTGCCCCGCCGCGGGATCGAACGAACCGCCCACGCGATAGCCATAGCGTGCGCCCGGCCTCACCGCCTCGACGAAGCCATGGTGCCAGCCGCCCTGATCGGCATCCAGCCGGCGGGTCATGAGCACGCGATCGGCGTCGTCGAAGAGGACGACATCGACGGTCTCGGCATGGGCCGACCAGAGGGTGAAATGGGTGCCGTCCTCGGCCGCGAAGGCGCCGGGCGGAAATGGCGGCTCCATCAGGTGACGACGTCCGGCGCCGTGCGGCCGGTGTGGCGTGTGATGCCGGCGAGCGCCTGTGCGGCGGTGATCAACGGCGCCAGAGCCGCCGGCGTCTCCTGCGCGAGGTCGCCGGTCGGCGGTTCGTAGCGCTCGATATAGACGCGCAACGTCGCGCCCGAGGTTCCGGTGCCCGACAGGCGGAAGACGATGCGCGATCCCCCGTCGAAACCGATGCGCACGCCCTGGCCGGCTGCGATCGAACCGTCGACCGGATCGGTGTAAGCGAAATCGTCCGCGCGCACGACGCGGAGCCCGCCGACGTCGCTGCCGGGCAACGTCGCGAGCCTCCCGCGCAGTTCGGCCATCAGCGCATCGGCCGCGGCGCTGTCGATCCCTTCATAATCGTGCCGCGCATAATAGTTGCGGCCGTAGCGCGCCCAATGGTCGGCCGCGATGGCCGCTACGCTCTCGCGGCGCGCGGCCAGGATGTTGAGCCAGAGCAGCACCGCCCAAAGCCCGTCCTTCTCGCGCACATGATCGGATCCGGTGCCGGCGCTTTCCTCGCCGCAGATCGTGGCGAGCCCGGCATCGAGCAGCGTGCCGAAGAATTTCCAGCCGGTCGGCGTCTCGTAGAGCGGAATGCCGAGGGCGTCCGCCACCCGGTCGGCGGCACCGCTGGTCGGCATCGAGCGCGCGATGCCCTTGAGGCCGGCGGCATAGCCCGGCGCGAGATGCGCATTGGCCGCGAGCATCGCGAGCGAATCGGAAGGCGTCACGAAGATGCCCTTGCCGATGATCAGGTTGCGATCCCCGTCGCCGTCGGATGCGGCGCCGAAATCGGGCGCGTCCGGGCCCATCATCCGATCATAGAGCGCCCTGGCGTGGACGAGGTTGGGATCGGGATGATGGCCGCCGAAATCCGGCAGCGGCGTCGCGTTCAGCACCGCCGCCTCGCCGGCGCCGAGCCGCCGACCGATGATCTCCGCCGCATAGGGGCCGGTGACGGCGCTCATCGCGTCGAAAACGACGCGGAAGCCGGAACCGATCAGTGCGCGGATGGCGTCGAAATCGAACAGCCTTTCCATGAGCGCGGCATAGTCGGCGACGGGATCGATCACCTCCACCGCCATGTCGCCGATCCTGCTCTCCCCGATCGCGTCGATGTCGACGTCGGGAGCCGCGATGGTGAGATAGCGATCGATGCTCAGCGAGCGGGCATAGACGGCATCGGTCACCTTCTCCGGTGCCGGCCCGCCATTGCCGATATTGTACTTGATCCCGAAATCCTCGTGCGGGCCACCCGGATTGTGGCTGGCGGAAAGGATGATCCCGCCGAATGCGCCGCGGTTGCGGATGAGATTGCTCGCCGCGGGCGTCGAAAGAATGCCGCCCTGCCCGACCAGCACCCGGCCGAAGCCGTTCGCTGCCGCCATGCGCAGCACGATCTGCACGACCTCCCGGTTGAAGAAACGGCCGTCGCCGCCGAGCACCAGCGTCTCGCCGGCGAAGCCGTCGAGCGAATCGAAGATCGACTGCACGAAGTTCTCGACATAATGGAGCTGCTGGAAATGCGGCACCTTCTTGCGCAGGCCGGACGTGCCGGGTTTCTGGTCGTCATAGGGCTTGGTCGCGACGGTCAGGATCATTCGGCTGCCGGTCCTTCTGTGAGCGAACGATAGAGGGCGGCGTAGCGCGCGGCGCTGCGGCCCCAGGAAAAATCGGCCTTCATCCCCGCGCGCTGGATCGCGGCCCAGCAGCCGGGCTGGCGATGGAGCGCGATCGTGCGGCGGATGGCGTTCCGCAGGCTGTCTCCCCGGCCGGCCGCGAAGACGAGGCCGGTCGCCACCCCGGCCGAAAGCGCCGCCTCATTGGCTTCGATCACTGTGTCCGCCAGCCCGCCGGTGCGGGCCACCACCGGGACGCAGCCATAGCGCAGGCCATAGAGCTGCGTCAGTCCGCAGGGCTCGAAGCGGGAAGGGATGAGGATCGCATCCGCCCCGGCCTGGAGCAGGTGGGAGATCGCCTCGTCATAGCCGATCACCACCCCCACCCGCCCCGGATGGCGCGCCGCCGCGGCGAGCAGCGCGCCTTCGATCGCCTGATCCCCCGTTCCGATCAGCGCGAGCCGGCCGCCCAGCGCCACGAGGTCGTCGACGGCATCGGCAAGGATGTCCATGCCCTTCTGCCAGGTGAGCCGACTCACCACGCAGAAGATCGGGCTTTCCTCCTCGAACAGGCCGAAACGCTGCTCGAGGGCACGACGGTTGCGCGCGCGCGCGGCCAGCGTCCGGGCGTCGTAGCGTGCGGGGACCAGCCGGTCGTTCGCGGGATCCCACTCGCCGGTGTCGATGCCGTTCAATATGCCCCACAGCCGGTCCCGCCGCGCGGCGAGCAGACCGTCGAGGCCCATGCCATGCGCGGGCGTGAGTATCTCCTCGGCATAAGCGGGGCTCACCGTGGTGATCGCATCGGCATAGTGCAGCCCGGCCTTCAGATAGCCGACGCCGCCATAATATTCGACGCCGTCCACCGCGAAGGCCGATGCCGGCAAGCCGAGCTCCGGGAAGATGCCGCTGTCGAACCGGCCCTGGAAAGCGAGATTGTGGATGGTCAGCACCCCCGGCGCCGCCCGTGCCGGGCCATGGCGCATATAGGCGAGGCTCATCGCCGCCTGCCAATCGTGCACGTGCACGAGCGCGGGCACGAAACCCTTCACCGCCCCGCCCGCGATGTCGGCGGCGGCGGCGGAGAGCGCCGCGAAACGACGCCAATTGTCGGGCCAGTCGCGCCCGCCCGCATCGGCATAGGCGCCGCCGTCGCGCGCGAAATGGTGCGGCGCATCGAGGACCAGCAGGTTCCGCCCTTCGACGATCGCACGCACCAGGCGGGCCGGCCCGCCGAACAGATCGGGATAGCGGACCAACGCACGCGGCCGCCCCACCGCGCGCATCACCGCCGGATAGCCCGGCAACAGCGTCGTGACCGCGACCCCGTGCCCGGCCAGTGCGGCCGGCAGGGCACCGACCACGTCGGCCAGCCCGCCCGTCTTGACGAGCGGATGCATTTCCGAAGCGACCGCGAGAATGTCCATCCGCGCTCAGGCCTTCAGGCGGTCGATCATCGGCTGGGTGATGAGCACCACGCCCTTCTCGGTGCGCCGGAAATGCTTGGCGTCCTTCTCCGGATATTCCCCGACGATCAGACCCGGCGGGATCCTGACGCCGGCATCGACGACCACGCGGTGCAGCCGCGCACCGCGACCGATCTCGCAATCGGGCATGATCACCGCCTCGGTGATCGACGAATAGCTGTGCGCGCGAACGCCGCTGAAGATCAGGCTGCGATGCAGCGAGGAACCGGAGATGATCGTGCCGCCCGCGACCAGCGAGGAAATCGCGGCGCCGCGGCGCCCCTCATAGTCGTGGACGAACTTGGCCGGCGGCGTCACCTCCGAGTAGGTCCAGAGCGGCCAGCTGCGATCGTAGATGTCGAGATGGGGCACCACGTCGGTAAGGTCGATATTCGCCTCCCAATAGGCGTCGATCGTCCCGACGTCGCGCCAATAGGCCTCCTTCTCCTGCTCGGAACGCACGCAGCTCGCGGCGAAGCGGTGCGCCACCGCCTTGCCGTGCCTGACCACATAGGGGATGAGATCGCCACCGAAATCATGGTTCGATCCCTCGTCCGCCGCGTCGCGCCGCAGCAGATCGGCAAGGAAACGCGTTCGGAAGACATAGATGCCCATCGACGCGAGTGCGAAGCCGGGATTGCCGGGAATGCCCGGAGGGTCGGCCGGCTTCTCGACGAAATCGATGATCCGGTCCTTCGCGTCGACGTGCATGACGCCGAAGCCGCTGGCGGTGGCGCGCGGCACCTCGAGGCAGCCCACCGTCACGTCCGCGCCGGAATCGACATGCTGGCCGAGCATCGGCTCATAATCCATCTTGTACACATGATCGCCGGCCAGGATGACGATATATTCCGGCTCATAGGCCTCGATGATGTCGAGATTCTGGTACACGGCATCGGCCGTGCCGAGATACCATTGCGATTCCGAGACGCGTTGGCTGGCCGGCAATATGTCGAAGCTCTCGTTGCGTTCCGGCCGGAAGAAGTTCCAGCCACGCTGCAGGTGGCGGATCAGCGAGTGCGCCTTGTATTGCGTCGCCACGCCGATGCGGCGGATTCCCGAGTTGAGCGCGTTGGAGAGCGCGAAATCGATGATCCGCGCCTTGCCGCCGAAGTAGACGGCCGGCTTGGCGCGCACGTCGGTGAGCTCGAACAGCCGGCTGCCGCGGCCGCCGGCGAGCACATAGGCCATGGCGTCGCGGGCGATCGGTGCGCTGCGCCTGCGGTCGATCATCCTCGGCTCCTTTCTCCGGCGCCCGCCCGGCTCATGGCTCGTGCACCAGCAGCAGGGTGGCGAGGGGCGGCAAGGTCACCGATGCCGCGCCGTCTTCGCCCGCCTGCACCGTCCCCAGATTGCCGATGCCGCTCCCTCCATAATCCCGTGCATCGGAATTGACGATCTCGCGCCAGCGGCCGGCAGCCGGCAGCGTCAGGCGATAGCCATGATGCACCTGCGGCGTGAAATTGGCGATGGCGACGACCGGGGGGGCGCCGGGCGCGCGCCGTACCCAGGCGAACACCGACCGCGCCTTGTCGTCCACCACCAGCCATTGGAAGCCCTCGGCCTCGCAGTCGCGCGCATGGAGCGCCGGGCAGGCGCGATAGGCATGGTTGAGATCGCGCACGATGCGCTGCACGCCCGCATGCGGCGCCGCATCGAGCAGCTCCCAATCCAGTGCGCGGCTCTCGGCCCATTCGCGGCGCTGCGCGAACTCCTGCCCCATGAAGAGCAGCTTCTTGCCCGGATAAGCCCACATGAATGCATAATAGGCGCGCAGCGTTGCGAATTTCTGCCAATCGTCCCCCGCCATCTTGCCGATCAGCGCGCTTTTCCCGTGCACCACCTCGTCGTGGCTGAGCGGCAGCACGAAATTTTCGGCGAAGGCGTAGAGGAGGCCGAAGCTGATCTCGTCATGATGATGGCTGCGATGCACCGGATCGCGCGCCAGATAGGCAAGCGTGTCGTGCATGAAGCCCATGTTCCACTTGAAGCCGAAGCCGAGCCCGCCGGCATGCGCCGGCTGCGTGACGCCGGGCCATGAGGTCGATTCCTCGGCGATCATCAAGGCGCCGGGATGGGCGGCATAGACCTCCCGGTTCACCCGCTGCAGGAAGCGCACCGCTTCCCAATTCTCTCGCCCGCCCTGCTCGTTCGGCACCCATTGGCCGGGCCGGCGCGAATAATCGAGATACAGCATCGAGGCGACGGCATCGACGCGAAGCCCGTCCAGATGGAAAGCCTCCATCCAGTAAAGCGCGTTGTTGACGAGGAAGGCCGCCACCTCGCGCCGCCCGTAATTGTAGATCGCAGTGTTCCAATCGGGGTGGAAGCCTTTGCGCGGATCCTCATGCTCGTAGAGCGCGGTGCCGTCGAAGCGGGCGAGGCCGAAGGCGTCGGTCGGGAAATGGGCGGGAACCCAATCGAGGATCACGCCGATGCCGGCCCGATGGCATCCATCGACGAAACGGGCAAAGCCTTCCCGATCGCCGAACCGCGATGTCGGCGCATAGAGGCCGGTGGTCTGATAGCCCCAGCTCGGATCATAGGGATGCTCGCTGATCGGCATCAACTCGATATGCGTGAAGCCCATCTGCTCGACATAGGGAATCAGCTGATCGGCAAGCGTATCCCAATCGAGAAAACCGCCATCCGCATTCCGCCGCCACGAGCCGGCATGGACCTCGTAGATCGAGATGGGCTGGCGTCGCGCATCCGCCTTCTCCCAGAAGATGCGGTGCGCGGCGTCGCCCCATTGATGCGCAATCGGCGGCGCGACGATCGAAGCGGTCGCGGGACGCAGCTCGGCGTGGAAGGCGAAAGGATCGGCCTTGAGCGGCAGCAGCCGCCCCGCAGCGCCGACGATCTCGAACTTGTAGGCGGCGCCCGGCTCGACTCCCGGCAGGAAGATCTCCCAGATGCCGCTGTCGCGCCGGTGGCGCATCACGTGGCGCCGTCCGTCCCAGCCGTTGAACGCCCCCACCACCGAAACCCGCCGCGCATTGGGCGCCCACACCGCGAAATGCGTGCCCTCGGCACCTTGATGACGCAACGGATGCGCGCCGAGCTTGTCGAACAGCCGAAGATGCGATCCCTCGCCGCTGTAATAGTCATCCATCGGCCCCAGCACGGGGCCGTAGCTATAGGCGTCCTCGACCCACCATTCGGTCGCGCCGCGCCGGGCGCAGTAGCGCAGCGGCCGCGGCGCGGGGATGTCGAGGCGGCCCTCGAACAGGCCGGCGGGATGGATCCGCGTCAGCACGCCGGCCTCGGCGCCGGAAAGATCGAATGCGATCGCCGCTTCCGCGCCGGGGATGAAGCAGCGTGCGATGCGGCGGCCTGCCTCGTCGCGATGAACGCCCAGCACCGCGAACGGATCGCCATGCGTCCCGGCGACGATCGCGTCCGCCTCCTCGGGCTTCACCGCCGCATCCTCTCGCATCGCCTTTCGGTTATGGCAGCACGCCCCAGATTTCCTGCGCATATTCCCGGATCGTGCGGTCCGAGGAGAACCAGCCGACGCCGGCAGTGTTCCGGATCGTCCTCGCGTACCAGGCGGCTTCGTCTCCCCACAGCCGGTCCACCGCACGCTGCGCGCCGTGGTAGGAATCGAAGTCCGCGGCAACCATGAACCAATCATGATCGTAGATGCCGCCGATCAGCTCCGCGTAGCGATCGCGGTCGTCCGGCGAGAAGACGCCGGTGGCGATCGCCGAAAGCGCCTGGCCCAGCTCGCGCGAATTGCCGATCACCTCGCGCGGGATATAGCCACCCGCACGGCGAGCGGCCACCTCCTCGGCGGTGAGCCCGAAGATCATGATGTTGTCGCTGCCGACCCTGTCGCGGATCTCGATGTTGGCGCCGTCGAGCGTGCCGATGGTGAGCGCGCCATTGAGCGCGAGCTTCATGTTCCCCGTGCCGGAGGCTTCCATGCCGGCCGTCGAGATCTGCTCGCTGAGGTCCGCGGCCGGCATCATCATCTCGGCGAGCGAGACATTGTAGTTGGGCACGAAGGCGATCTTGAGCAGCCCCTGCACGGCAGGATCATGGTTCACCACCCGCGCCACGTCGTTGGCCAGCTTTATGATCAGCTTGGCATTGTGGTAGCTCGGCGCCGCCTTGCCGCCGAACAGCTTGACCCTCGGCTGCCAGTCGCGCTCGGGATGCGAGCGAATCTGGTCGTAGAGCGCCACCGCCTCGACGATGTTGAGCAATTGCCGCTTATATTCATGGATGCGCTTGATCTGGATGTCGAACAGCGCCGAAGGATCGAGGCGCAGCCCCATCCGCTCGCGCAGCAGGTTCGCGAGCGCGGCCTTCTTCGCGTGCTTCACTGCCTTGAAGCGTTCGCGGAAGGCCGCATCGTCGGCAAGCGGCGCGAGCTCCGCCAGGGCTTCGGCATCGTCCAGGAACCGGTCCCCGATCGCCTCGCGGATCAGCGCCGTCAGCTCCGGATTGCACTGCTGCAGCCAGCGTCGCGGCGTCACGCCGTTGGTCTTGTTGTTGATCCGGTCCGGATACATGCGGTGCAGGTCGCGGAACACGGTCTCCTTCATGAGCTCCGTGTGCAGCGCGGCCACGCCGTTCACGCTGTGCGAGCCGACGAAGGCGAGGTTGGCCATGCGCACCCGCCGCTCACCGCTCTCGTCGATCAGCGAGATGGCCGAGATGGCGGCGTCGTCGAGATGCTTCTCGCGCCGCGCCTCGATCAGCAGCTTGGCGTTGATGGCGTAGACGAGCTGCATGTGGCGCGGCAGCAGCCGCTCGAACAGCGGCACCGGCCAGGTCTCCAGCGCCTCGGGCAGCAGCGTGTGGTTGGTGTAGCCGAAGGTGGGCCGGGTCACCGCCCAGGCCTCGTCGAAGGACAGGCCATGCTCGTCCATCAGGAGGCGCATCAGCTCGGCGACGGCCACGGCAGGATGCGTGTCGTTGAGCTGGATCGCCGCCTTTTCCGGCAGTGTCCTCACATCGCCGAAATATTGGACGTGGCGGCGCACGATGTCCTGCAGCGAGGCGGAGGAGAAGAAATATTCCTGCCGCAGCCGCAATTCCTGCCCGGCAAGGTGCGAATCCGCCGGATAGAGCACGCGGGTCAGGCTGTCGGCCTTGTTGCTCTCGCGCAACGCGCCGATATGGTCGCCGGCGTTGAACGCGTCGAGCAGGATCGGATCGATCGGCACCGCGGCCCATAGCCGGAGCGTGTTCACCCGCTCGCCACGCCAGCCGACCACCGGCGTGTCGTAGGCGGTGGCGATCACGCGCTCGCTCGCCTTCCACACCCGCGCATCATCGCCGCTGCCGTCCGCCGCACCGAGCTCGACGGTGCCGCCGAAGCCGACCTCATAGCTCGCCTCGCGCCGCTCGAACTCCCAGGGGTTGCCGTGCGCCAGCCACGTCTCCGGCAGCTCGACCTGCCAGCCGTCGTGGATCTCCTGGCGGAACATGCCGTTCACGTAACGGATGCCATAGCCATAGGCCGGCACGTCGACCGTCGCCATCGACTCCATGAAGCAGGCGGCAAGCCGGCCGAGGCCGCCATTGCCGAGCGCCGCATCGGGCTCCAGCTCGCGGATCAGGTCGAGCTCGACGCCGAGCGCGGCGAGCGCGGCGCGCATCTCGTCCATCATGCCGAGGTTCGAGACGGCATCGCGCATCAGCCGCCCGATGAGAAACTCGAGGCTGAGATAATAGACGCGCTTGCCGCGCTCCTCATAGGTCTTCTGGGTCGAGGCGATCCAGCGATCGATCACCCTGTCCCGAATCACGTTGATCACCGCCGCCAGCCAATCGTGCGGCTGAGCCGCCGCGGCGTTCTTGCCGAGCCGGTAAGTGAGCTTCTCGACGATCTCGGCCGCCAGCACCTCCGGATCGGTGGCACGCGGCGCGGGCATCGGGAGCGGAGCGGTGGCTTTGATCATCGAGATCCCCGGCGTCGTCCGGAACGGACGCGCCGATCAGACGCCTTCGCAGGTGCGGAATCAACCGATTCGTGCGCCGCGCCGGCACGGCCGCCCCGAGCGGCCGCTCATCCCGCCGCTGCCCGCTCCTCCCATCCGCCGCCGAGCGCCTTGAACAGATCGACACGCGCATCGGCGAGACGCTGATTCGACGAGGCCAGGGCGCCCCGCGCGCCGAGCAGCGTGCGCTGCGCATCGAGCAGGTCGAGATAGGAGATCGATCCGGCCCGATAGCGGGCATCGGCGAGCCGATAGGCGGCGTCCGCCCGGCGCCGCGCCTCGTCCAGCGCGGCGTTGCGCTGCTGCTCGGCAGCATAGGCGGCGAGCGCCTGTTCCACCTCCTTGAGCGCGGTGAGCACCACGCCGTCGAAGCTGGCGAGCGCGGCATCGCCCTGGAAGCGCGCCTGGCGCAGCCGCGCGCGCGCCGCCGCGATGTTCGGGAAGCTCCAGTTCAGCAGCGGCCCCACCGAGAAGGTAAGGCTGTCGTCGCCGCGGATCTGATCGTTGCGCAGGAAGTTCGCCGATCCTCCCAGCGTGATGCGCGGGAACAGATCGGCGGTCGCGATGCCGATCCGCGCGGTGTCCGCGGCCAGCCTGCGCTCCGCCTCGCGCACGTCCGGCCGGCGCCGCAGCAGCGTCGCGCCGTCGCCGATCGGGATCGGTGCGCGCACCGCGGGAATCCGACCGCACGCCGCAGCCTCCGGCGGGATCTCGCTCGGCATCGCGCCGATCAGCGCCGCAAGCTCGAGCAACGCCGCCCGGCGCTGGCTCTCGAGCGGGGGAACCGCCGCGCGCGCCGTGGCCGCCAGCGTCGCCGCCCGCTCCACGTCCAGCCGCCCGGCGGAGCCCGCCTTTTCCTGCGCACGCACCAGCTTCAGGCTCGCTTCGGCCGTAGCCAGCGATTCGCGCGCCACGCCGATCGAGTCGGCGAGCGCGCAGGCATCGCCGTAAGCGCGCACCAGATTCGCGACGACGGTGACGCGGACGCGGTCGCGCGCCGCCGCCTCGGCTTCGGCATCGGCACGCGCGGCCTCGATCGCGCGCCTCACGCGGCCGAACAGATCGACCTCCCAGGAAACGGCGAGGCCGGCACTATAGGTCCATTGCTCGTCCCCCGGCGCGAAGCCGCCGCTCGTGGCATCGCCGTAATTCACGCCGCCGCTCGTCTCGGTCGAGGGCAGGCGCGCCGCCTTCGCCTCGCCCAGCGCCGCCCGCGCCCGGCCGAGATTGGCGGCCGCGACGCGCAGATCGGTGTTGGCCGCAAGCGCGCGGGCGATCAGCGCGTCGAGCACCGGATCCTCGTAGAGCCGCCACCAGTCGGCAGGCAGGGGCTCGCCCGGGCTGGTCGCCGGGGCGCTGCCGACGAACGGCCCCACGGCAGCGGCCTTGGCCTGCGGGCGCTCATAATTTGGGCCGACGGCGCAGGCGGCCGTGGTGAGCAGGAGGAGGACGGAACCGACCTTCTTCGTCATCCCGGACTTGATCCGGGATCCATTGACCGCAGCGTCGCCGATAAGGCGCGCCGGCGCGGTCAATGGATCCCGACTTCCATCGGGATGACGAGACGTGGGACGAACCTGCCAGAGAGATGTGTGAATCATCGTGGCGTCCTCACGCATGCGCGATCTCCGCGGTCGCCAGCTCGCGTTCGCGCGGGGTCTGCGCCTCCGGCCGGTGGTCGCGTGCGATGAGGCTGTAGATGGTCGGCAGCACGAACAGGGTGAAGAGCGTGCCGACCAGCATGCCCATCACCACGACGATGCCGATCGCGAAACGGCTCGATGCGCCGGCGCCTGCGGCGAACAGCAGCGGCACGAGGCCCGCCACCATCGCCGCGGTCGTCATCAGGACGGGGCGCATGCGGACCGCGGCGGCGCGCCGGATCGCGGCGATGCGGTCCAGCCCCTCATGCTTCTGGATCTCGTTGGCGAAGGACACCATCAGGATGCCGTGCTTGGAGATGAGGCCGATCAGCGTGACGAGCCCGATCTGGGTGTAGATGTTGAGCGTGGTGAAGCCGAGATAGAGCGGCACCAGCGCACCGCAGACCGCGAGCGGCACGGTGACGAGGATGACGATCGGATCGCGGAAGCTCTCGAACTGAGCGGCGAGCACGAGGAAGATCACGATGAGCGCGAAGCCGAAGGAGATGGTGAGCCGATCGCCCTCCTTCACATATTGCCGGCTGTCGGACAGCCAGTCGACGGTCGTGCCCGCCGGCAGGGGCTGGCTTTTCAGGAAGTCCACGGCCTGGCCCATGGTGACGCCAGGCGCCAGCACCGCGGAGAGCGTCGCGGCGTTCATCTGGTTGAACTGGGGCAGCCGGTTGGCCTGGGGCGCCATCGCGACGCTGACCACGGTGGAAAGCGGCACGAGCTTGCCCGAGGCGGCCTTCACGTAGAAGCGGCCGAGATTGTCCGGCGTCAACCGCTGATCGCGCGGCACCTGCGCGATCACGTCGTAGGAGCGGTCGTGATAGTTGAAGCGGTTGACGTAATTCTCGCCGACCAGCACCGCCAGCGTGTCCGCGATCGCTTCCATGGTGACGCCGACCTGGCCGGCCTTGGCACGATCGATCGTGATCCGCGCCTCGGGGCTGTCGAAGGCGAGATCGCTGTCGACGAAGGCGAAGAGGCCGCTGCCCCAGGCCGCGCCCTTGAGCCGCTCCATCGTCTGGTAGATGGCCGGGAACTCGTCCGACGAGCGGATCACCATCTGCACCGGCAGCCCGCCGCTGCCCGCGGGCAGCGGCGCCGGCTGGAATGCGGTGGCATAGATGCCGGTCACGTCGCCGCCACGGCGGTTGAGTTCCGCCTGGATGTCGTCGGCGCTGCGTGCGCGCTCGGACCATTCCTTGAGGATGATGCCGCCGAAGCCGTTATTGGGTCCGTCCGTGCCGTTGCTGAACCAGCTGCTGCGATATTCGGCGAAGCTGCGGAACAGCTTCTCCACCTCCCGGCTGAACCGTGCGGTGTACTCGACATTGGCATATTGCGGCCCCTTGGTCGCGACGAACACGTAGCCCTGGTCTTCCTGCGGCGCGAGTTCGCGCTTGGCGCCGGTGAAGAGGATGACGATAGCGACGAGCACGATGGCGCCGAACACGAGCACCGCGGACCGCGCGGCCAGCGTCCGTTCGAGCAGGCGGCCATAGCCGTGGGTCATGCGCGCCATGCGATGCTCGATCGCCTGGGCGAGGCGGCCCTCCGAGACCTTGGCGTTGAGCAGCCAGCTGCTCATCATCGGCGAAAGCGTCAGCGCGATCACGCCCGACACGATCACCGACCCGGCAAGCGTGAAGGCGAATTCGCGGAACAGCGCACCGGTCAGCCCGCCCATCAGCCCGATCGGCGTATAGACCGCGGCGAGCGTGATCGTCATCGCGATCACCGGCGCCACGATCTCGCGCGCGCCGATGAGTGCGGCCTGGATCGGGCTCAGCCCCTCCTCGATGTGGCGATGGATATTCTCGACGACGACGATCGCGTCGTCGACAACGAGGCCGATCGCCAGCACCATCGCCAGCAGGGTGAGCAGATTCAGCGAGAAGCCGAAGGCCAGCATCAGCGCCGCCGTGCCGACCAGAGAGAGCGGAATGGTGATCACCGGGATGATCACGGCGCGCAGCGAGCCGAGGAAAAGGAAGATGACGATCACGACGATGATCATCGCCTCGATCAGCGTGTGCAGCACCTCGTCGATCGAAGCTTCCACGAAATGCGCGACGTCGAACTGGTTGAACACCTTGAGGCCCGGCGGCGCGACGCGCTGGATGCCGGGGAGCAAGCCCTTCACCGCCTTCACGATTTCCAGCGGATTGCCGTCCGGCGTCGGGGCGATGGCGATGAAGATCGCGCGATGGCCTTCCGCCGTGGCGTCCGAATCGTAATTCTGCCCGCCGATCTCGATCGTCGCGACATCGCCGAGACGCACCTGCCCCTCGGCCGGATCGTTCTTCACCACCATCTGCCGGAAATCGTCGATGCCGCGCAGATCGGTCGCGGCGGTGATGTTGATCGCCGTCTCCTGCCCCTTGAGCTGGCCCGGCGCCGCCTGGACATTGTTCGCGCGCAACGCCTGCGCCACGTCGCTCGCCGAAAGGCCGCGGGCGGCGAGCTTCACCGGATCCACCCAGATGCGCATGGCGAGCGTCTGCCCACCGGCGATCTCGGCCGAGGCGACGCCGGGGACGGCGGTAATGAGCGGCTGGGCGACGCGGCTCGCGAAATCGGTGATCTGCGGCACGCTCAGCGTGTCGCTGACGAAGGCGACATATTCGATGTCGGAGGCTCCGTCCGTGATCTTCGTGATCACTGGATCGGTCGCGCCGGGCGGCAGCCGGTATTTCACCTGCTGAACCTTCGCGAGAATCTCGGTCATCGAGCGGTCGGCATTGGCGTTGAGCACGAGCTTGGCCTTGATCTGGCTCTTGCCCTGGCTCGACGTGGAGGTGAGATATTCGATGCCGTTGGCGGTCGCGATCGCCTGGGCGATCGGCGTCGTCACGAAGCCCTGCATCACATCCTGCGTGGCGCCGGGGTAGCTCGTGTCGACGACGATCGTCGCGCTTTCCATGTTCGGATATTCGCGCACCTTCAGCCCGAACAGCGCGCTGCCGCCGACGAGCAGGATGAGCAGGCTGACGACGACCGCGAGGATCGGCCGGCGGATGAAGAGATCGGTGAAGCGCATGGCTCAGCGCCTCCCGGCAGGCCGGGGCGCGACGATGCGCACCGCGGCGCCCGGCTGGACGCGCAGTTGCCCTTCGGTCACCACCACGTCGCCCGGCTTCAATCCGCTGCCGACGATCACCCTGTCGCCGATCCGCCGCCCGGTGGTCACCGCCACCGGCTGGGCCTTGCCGGCGCGCACCACGACCACGCTGTCGCCCGAAGCCGAGGTCACGATCGCCGTCGCCGGAACGATCAGGGCACCGCGCTCCGGAGGCAGCACGAGCGCAGCGGTCACGGCCATGCCCGGCCGCAGCGCATGATCCGGGTTGGCGAGCTCGGCCTGCACCGCGACGTTGCGGGTATCGGCGCCGATCTGCGGCTCGACCGCGTTGACCCGCGCGGTGAAGCTGCGCCCCGGCCACGCGTCGGCGGTCACGCGGACGGCTGCTCCCGGCCGGATCCGCGCCAGCTCCTGCTGCGGCAAGGTGAAATCGACGTAGAGCCGGTCCAGGCTGGTCAGGCTCGCCACCACGTCGCCGGGATTGAGATACTGGCCAAGATTGACGCGGCGGACGCCAAGGACGCCCGCGAAGGGAGCGGCGATCCGCTTCTGCGCGATCCGCGCATCGAGCTGGCGGACCGCGGCGTGCGCCTGGTCGGCCTCGGCGCGGCGCTGCTCCAGCGTCTCGCGCGGCTCCGCGCCGGTCGGCGCGAGCTGTACCGAGCGGGCAAGCTGGACGTCCGCGAAGCGTGCGCGCGCCGCCGCTGCCGCACGGTCGGCCCGCTCGGGCGCATCGTAGAGCTGGACGAGCGTCGCGCCCGCGGCAACGGTGCGCCCCGCCTCGAGGCGAAGCGCGACGACACGCCCCGCAACCTCCGGCGCCAGCATCACCTCGCGCACCGCACGCAGCGATCCGACCGCCTCGAGCGCCGCCGGCGCATCCTGCGGCACCACCCGGACGGCGCTCACCGCGACCGGAGGCGGTGCCCCTCCCGCAGGAGCCGCGCTGCGCACCGTCCGCCATGCGTAGAGGCCGCCGAACAGCAGCACCGCCGCCAACAGCGCGAACGCCATCGGTCGCGAAGAACGAAAACCCACCATCAGTTCCTGCCTGCCATTATGATTCGACTTTGAGTCGATTTTATTGCGAATAGTTATTAAGTTTAGCGGGGCCGCGTCAAGCCGCCGCGGCATGACGATCAGGCGCCCGCTGGTGTGACAAATGGACGGAGCCGCAATGAGAAGACCTTCGCGCATCGATCGGCTGCGGCAGCGGCTGGCCAGCGCCCCTCCGACGCCGAGCCGGCATGACGCACGCCGGGCGGCGCTGATCGACGCCGCCGGCGCGCTGTTCGTCGAGAAGGGCGTGGAGGCCACGACGGTCGAGGAGATCGCGGCACGCGCGGGCCTCGCCAAGGGCACGGTCTATCATTATTTCGCGACCAAAGCCGACCTGCTCGGAGCTTTGCGCGAACGCTTCTCGACGGATTTCGGCCGCCGCATCGCGGAGGCCGTCGCCCGCCGTGATGCGGAGGACTGGTCGGGCCGGCTGGACAGCTGGCTGCACGAGGCGGTGACCGCCTATTTCGACATGCATGCCCTGCATGACGTGGTCTTCCACGGCAGCGAAAGGCCGGTGCGCGAGGCGATGGGCGAGGTTACGCTGGTCCGGGATCTGGCTGCGCTGCTGCGCGAGGGCGATGCCGCCGGCGCCTGGCAAGCGCCCCGACCGCTCGACGTGGCGATCATCATGTTCCACGGGCTGCATGGCGCCGCCGACGAAGCGATGCTCAACGGCGATCCCGCCGAATCCGTATGCGCCCTCATCGTCCCGCTGTTCAGGCGCATGATCGGGCTCGCCGGCTGAGCCGGACAGCCGGGCGGAATAAGGGATGGAAACGGGCATGCGAGGCTCCCTCTGTGCGAATCGGGAGCCCGGCTATAAAACCTCAACCATGGTTGAGGTAAAGCGGAAAAGAACGGCCCCGCCGATAACCCCCGAAACGATCGGTCGGGAGCTCAGCATCGGCGAGGTGGCCGCGCGCGCCGGAGTCCCGGTTTCGACGCTGCACTTCTACGAAGCGGAAGGACTGATCTGGAGCCGGCGCACCGCCGGCAATCAACGCCGCTATGGCCGCGGCGTGCTGCGTGCGATCGCGATCATCAAGGTCGCCCAGCGCGCAGGCATTCCCCTCGCCGCGATCCGCGAGCGCCTGGCGCCCTTCGCGACGCTGCAGAAGGTGACGGCAGCGGACTGGGCACGCCTTTCCACCGAATGGCGCGACGAGCTCGATCAACGTATCGCCCGCCTCACGCGGCTGCGCGATCAGATGAGCTCCTGTATCGGCTGCGGCTGCCTTTCGATCGACGACTGCCCGCTCCGCAATCCCGGAGACAGCCTCTCCGCGCAAGGGCCGGGCCCACGCCTGCTGGATCCCGACTGAGCGGCGGGAACGATCAGCGTGCCGACGGGCGACGCAAAGCCCCGTGCAGGAAGAGCCGCGCGGCCTCCGCGGAATCCTGCATGCGCTGCGCCTCATCCGGCAACCGATTGGTCAGGTAGCGCAAGGCGAAGGTTGCGAGCAGGTGGAAGAAGCGGATCGCCTGTTCCCCGGCAGCGGGCTGGTGATGTCGCGCCAAGCTCACGGCCAGCGCCTCGCCCAGACGTTGAACGCGCATTTCGTGAAAGGCCCGCGCCTGGCCCGCCAGCATGTCGGCCTCGGCGATCAGCAAGCGGTGGAGCCGCACGCTTTCCACGGTGCAGTGCCCGTCCAGCGCCTGGCGGGCAAGGATCGCGATCTCCCGTTCGAGCTCCGGTAGCCCATCGATCCGGTACGCGGCACCGCCGAGGCTCCACGCCCGATGTTCGACGACATGGCGGAACAGCCCCCGCTTGTCTCCGAACTGCCGGTAGAGCGTCGTCTTGGCCACAGGGACTGCCGTGACGATGCGATCGAGATTGGCCCCCCGCAGGCCCCGCGCCAGGAACTCCTCACCGGCGATCACCATGATCCGGTCGAGCTTGGCCGCAGGCAGCCGCAGGGCGGTGCCGCGCGCGAGGCTTGGCGGCTCCAGCGGCCTTGCGGGCGAACGCACCCGCCGGCCGGTCGGCAGAGCCCGATATCCGTAAAGGAACAGCTCGACCGCGTCCGCGACGATCGCCGCCCGCTCCTTCTGCCCCGGTATCGCCGCGCCGAGGAAATAGCGGCTGCCTTCCACGCACAGCCCGGCGAAGCGCACCGCGGCGCGCATGGCATCCTGGCGCGCGAGCACGCCGCGATCGATCCAGAGCTGCAGATGATCGGCAATTCCCTGCGAGGTGCGGGTCTGATGATCGTGGATTTCGCTGGCCAGCACGGGAAACTCCGTCGCGGCGACGATGTTGGCGCGCGTCAGGCCGAACTGGACGGGACCGAGGAAACGCTCGAACACCTGCTCGCCGATGTGGCGCAGCGCGACGCGGATGTCGGCTTCGTCGGCGATCGAGGACGCGCTGAAGAAGTCGGCATCGCAGGCGTTGCGTACCGCCGCTTCGAACAAGGCGGCCTTGCTCGGGAAGAGCTCATAGATGCTGAGCTTGCTGATCCGCGCCGCGGCCGCGATCATGTCGACGCGGGCCTGCGCGAAGCCGTGGCGCAGGAAAATCCGGGTCGCGGCTTCCAGGACGCGCACGCGCGCGTCGGCCTTCGGCTCTTTTCCCACCGGATCCATTCAGCCTGCCTAGCACAGCGGGCGGGCGCCGCCACCGCTATACGCTACTTTAGCGTATTGATGTACGCTAAAGTAGCGTATAGCGTCCGCTCCTCTGCAGGGGGAAGAATCATGGTCATCAAAGGATGCATGGCGGCTGTCGGTCTCGTGCTCGCTCTTTCGGCAGCCGCGGCGCAGCAGCCGATGCCATCGGGCCCTCCCGCAACGCGCCCATCCTACCAGCGGGTCGCTCCCGCCGGGGCGCCCAACGTCGTCGTCATCCTGCTCGACGATGTGGGCTTCGGCGCCGCCTCCACCTTCGGCGGGCCTATCGAGACGCCGACGCTGGAGGCGCTGGCGCAGGAGGGGCTGCGCTACAACCGCTTCCATACCACCGCGATCTGCTCGCCCACCCGTGCATCGCTGCTCACCGGCCGCAATCCGCACAATACCGGCATCGGCGCGGTCGAGAACACGGTCGATGCGCGACCGGGCTATAGCGGCTTCCACACGAAAGACAGCGCGACGATCGCGACCATCCTGCGCGAACATGGCTACAGCACCGCAGCCTTCGGCAAATGGCACCAGGTGCCCGATTGGGAGGCAACGCCGACCGGTCCATTCGATCGCTGGCCGACGGGCGAGGGTTTCGAGCGCTTCTACGGCTTCATCGGCGGCGAGACCGACCAGTTCGATCCTTCGCTGTTCGACGGCACGACGCCGGTCCTGCGCCCCCCGGGCAAAGACTATCATCTCACCGAGGATCTCGCCGCAAAGGCGATCGGCTGGGCCCGCGCGCAGCATGCGGTGACGCCGGAGAAGCCCTTCTTCCTCTATTTCGCCCCTGGCGCCACCCATGCGCCGCTGCAGGCGCCGAGGGAATGGATCGATCGTTACCGGGGCAGGTTCGATCAGGGATGGGACAGGCTCCGCGAGGAGACCTATGCCCGGCAGAAGCGGCTCGGCATCATTCCCCCGAACGCGCAGCTTACGCCCCGCGATCCGAGCATGCCCGCCTGGGACAGCCTGACGCCGGCGCAGAAGCGCTTCGCCGCGCGCACGATGGAGGTCTATGCCGGCTTCCTGGCGCATACCGACGCGCAAGTCGGCAAGCTGATCGATGCGCTGCGCGCCGACGGCGCGCTCGCCAATACGCTGATCTTCTATGTCTTCGGCGACAATGGCGCGAGCGGCGAAGGCGGCCTGCTCGGCAGCGCCAGCTATTTCGCCCCGATCCAGGGCCTCAATGAAACCGATGCGATCCGCGCCGCCAATCTCGACAAGCTGGGCGGTCCGGAAAGCTACACCCATTATGCCGCGGGCTGGGCCTGGGCGATGAATACGCCCTTCCCCTGGATGAAGACCATCGCCTCCCACCTCGGCGGCACGCGCAACGCGCTGGTGATCGACTGGCCGGGGCACGTCGCCGGCGGCGGCGGCATCCGCAGCCAATTCGGCCACGTCAACGACATCGTTCCGACCATCCTCGAGGCTGCGCACATCGAGGCGCCGCAGGTCGTCGATGGCATCCCGCAAAAGCCGATGGACGGCGTCAGCCTGCTCCCCACCCTCTCCGATCCCAGGGCGCCCGAGCGGCATCGCACCCAATATTTCGAGGTGTTCGGCCATCGTTCCATCTATCAGGACGGTTGGCTGGCCTCGGCTTTTCACAGCCATCTCCCATGGGCGGCCGCCCTCTTCGAAGACAAGCCTTTCGAGCAGGACCGGTGGGAGCTCTATCATCTCGACGAGGATTATTCGCAGGCCACCGACGTAGCCGCCCGATATCCGGCCAAGCTCGCCGAAATGAAAGCGCTGTTCGAAGCCGAAGGCGCACGCAACCAGGTTCTGCCTCTGCGCAACGTCGGGCCCGGCGATCCCCGGGGACTGCCGCATCTCGCCGGCGGACGGACCAGCGTCACCTATCATGAGGGTGCCTTCGGCATTCCGGAAAGCGCCCTGCCGCGCACCTACAATCGGTCATGGAGCCTCTCGGCGAGGATCGACGTCGAGCGTCAGCCGCACGGCGTGATCGCGACGCTGGGTGGATCCAGCGCCGGCTGGTCGCTGTATCTCGATCGCGCCGGTCTGCCGCTCTTCACCTATCGTCTGTTCGATATCGCGACCGTGACGCTGCGCGGCGCGCGACCGCTTTCCCCGGGCCGCCACAGCCTCATGGCCGCTTTCGACTATGATGGCGGGGGTTATGGGAAGGGCGGAACGCTCAGCCTCGCCGTCGATGGTCAGCGTATCGGGCAAGAGCGTCTGCCGGGCAGCCCGGCAGCCTTCTACACGATCGACGAAAGCTTCGATGTCGGGCTCGACCATGGCTCGGCGGCCGGCTTCTATCCGGCCGATGCCGAGCCCGGCTATCGCTTCGCCGGCGGCAGAATCGACGCGGTGACGATCACGGCGCGCTGAGCTCCGGCGGAGGCCGTTCCACCGGCAGCTCAGCCCTGCGCCGCCAGCCCCGCTGCCGCGATGCCGGCGAGCGCGGCGATCTCGTCATTGTCCGAGGTGTCGCCGGTAACCCCCACCGCCCCGATCGCGCGGCCGCCGTCGATCACGATCACGCCGCCGGCGGCGGGCACGATCCCCGCGGGCGCGATCGGCCCGAGCGCGGCGAGGAAGGTCGGCCGTTCGAGCGCCATCTCGCCCACCTTGCGGCTCGACACGCCGAGGAACAAGGCGCCGGCCGCCTTGCCTGTCGCGATCTGGAAGCGGCCGCTGGAGGCCCCGTCCTGCCGCTCGAAGGCGATCGGATGACCTCCGGCGTCGAGCACGACGACGCTGAGCGGCTTCAGGCCGATCTCCTTTCCCTTGGCGAAGGCGGCGGCGATGATCGTGCGGGCCTGATCGAGGCTGATATGGCTCATGCGATTTCCCTTGTGGCAGAAGCGGCGGACGGCAGCGTGGGCGGGCGGGGGCCGCCCTGCGCCCAATCGATCAGTTCGACGATATGCACAACGGGCAGCGCGGCATGCCGGCCGATCTGCATGGCGCAGCCGACATTGCCGGTGGCGATCGCGTCCGCGCCGAGCCGTGCCAGCGCCGCCGCCTTGCGCACGCCGAGCTGCCCGGCGATGTCGGACTGCAGGATATTGTAGGTTCCCGCCGAGCCGCAGCACAGATGCGCCTCGGCCGGCACGCGCACGCGATAGCCCGCCCGCTCGAGCAGGCGCTTCGGTACGTCGGTGATCTTCTGGCCATGCTGCAGCGAGCAGGCCGGATGATAGGCGATGGTCATGCCGCGCCCGTCGCCCGCCGGTAGCGGGAACCCGTCGAGATATTCGCTGATGTCCCTCGCGAGGGCCGAAACCCGCGCCGCCTTCTCCGCATAGGCCGGATCGGCACGCAGCAGGAAGCCATAGTCCTTGATCGTCGTGCCGCAGCCGGAGGCGGTAACGAGAATCGCCTCCACCCCCTCCTCCTCGATGACTCGCGTCCATGCATCGACATTGCGCCGCGCCGCCTCCAGCGCCGCCTCGTCGCGGCCCATATGGTGCGCCAGGGCGCCGCAGCAGGCCTCGCCGGGCGCCGCGACCACGGCAACCCCCGCGCGCGCCAGCACGCGGACAGCAGCCGCGCGGATCTCGGGCTTCAGCACCGGCTCCGCGCAGCCCCGGAGGATCGCGACGCGGCGGAGCGGGCCCTCCCCTTCCTTGATCCCGGACTTGATCCGGGATCCATTCTGCGCAGCGTCGCCCGTAAGCAGCGCTGCGGGCAATGGATCCCGACTTTCGTCGGGACGACGGGAATGGGAATGCCGAAAGGAGCGCGGCACCAGCTCCAACATCGCCCGCAGCGGCTTCAGCGCCAGCGCCGCGCGGAAGCGGCCAGGATAGGGCAGAACCCGCGCGAGCAGCGCACGGATCAGCCGATCGCCCAGGGGTCGCCGGTAGCGCCGCTCGATATAAGCCCGCGCGTGATCGACCAGGTGCATGTAGTTCACGCCCGACGGGCAGGTCGTCATGCAGGCCAGGCAGGAGAGGCAGCGATCGACATGCTTCACCGTCTCCGCGCTCGGCTGACGCGCATTCTCCAGCATGTCCTTGATCAGGTAGATGCGCCCGCGCGGCGAATCGAGCTCGTCGCCGAGAAGCACATAGGTCGGGCAGGTCGCCGTGCAGAAGCCGCAATGCACGCATTTGCGGATGACGCCCTCGGATGACGCCATCGCCGGATCGGCGAGCTGGGCTTCACTGAATCCTGTGCGCATCCGCCTCGTCCATATAGCGTCCGGTCTCGAACACGCCCGCCGGATCGAAGGCGCGCCGCACCCTGCGCTCGAGCGCGGCGACGCCGGGCCGGCGCGGGTGCTGGAAAGGGATCGTCGCGCGCAGCGGCTCGGGCGCGCGCACCAGCAGGGCGTGGCCGCCCGCCTCCTCCGCGGCCGCCCGGACGCGCGCGGGATCGCCGTCGCAGGCGATCCAAAGCAGCCCGCCCGCCCAATCGAACAGCCACCGCGCGCCGAGCGGCGCCAGCGCGCGCGCAACCGCACATCCTCCGCTCGGCGGCACGTTCACCCGCCACAGCACTGCCGCATCGGCAAGCGGCGCGGCGGTGCGCACGCCATGCCACAGCGTATCCGCCTCCGCCCGGTCGAGCAGCCGCACCGCGCCATGATCGGCAAGCAGCCCCGGCAGGATCGCGCAACGCGCCGTCACCGAAGGCTCGAAGCCCTGCAGCCGCAGCAAGGTCAGCGCGCGGCCGCCGTGGACCGCCGCGGGAAGATGCGCGGCCGCGCACACTTCGGCATGGCAGCCCATCGCCCGCGCCATCGCGGCGTGGGCGGCCGCATCCTCCAGCCCGTCGAGCGCCATCGTCGCCTCGACGCGCGGCCGCGGCAGCACCTTGAGCGTGATCTCGTGGAGCGCGGCCAGCCGCCCCCAGCTGCCCGCCATCAGCTTGGCGAGGTCATAGCCGGTGACGTTCTTCACAACCTTGCCGCCCGCCACGAAGGCCTCGCCGCGCCCCGACACGGCGGAAAAGCCGAGCAGGTGATCGCGCGCGCCGCCCGCCGTGAGGCGGCGCGGGCCAGCGACGCCGGCCGCCACCACGCCGCCGATTGTCGCCGTCTCTCCCGCCGCGCCGAACAGCGGCCCGTGATCCCATGGCTCGAAGGCGAGCATCTGCCCTTCCGCGGCGATCAGCCGCTCCACATCGGCCAGCGGTGTGCCCGCGCGAACGGTGAGCACCAGCTCGGCCGGATCATAGTCGACGACCCCGGCAAAGCCCCGCATGTCGAGGATCCGGGCCCTGCGGGGCGCGCCGATCGCCGCCTTGCTGCCGCCGCCCCTGATCTCCAGCGGGACTCCTTCGGCCGCGGCTTCGGCGATCGCCTCGGCCAGCTCGGCCGGCGTGGCAGGACGCAGCACCTGCATCAGAAACGCGGCAGCTCGGGGTGCGGCAGCTGGCCGCGATGCACGTGCATCCGCCCCAGTTCTGCACAGCGGTGCAGCGTCGGGAAGACCTTGCCGGGATTGAGCAGCAGCGCCGGATCGAAGGCGCACTTGACCCGCTGCTGATGGGCAAGATCAATCTCGGCGAACATCGCCGGCATCAGATCGCGTTTCTCCACGCCCACGCCATGCTCGCCGGTCAGCACGCCGCCCACCTCGACGCACAGGCGCAATATGTCGTTGCCGAATGCCTCGGCGCGTTCGAGCTGGCCGGGCTGGTTGGTATCGAACAGGATCAGCGGATGGAGATTGCCGTCGCCTGCGTGGAAGACGTTCACCACCGCGAGGCCATGCGCGTCGGAGAGGCGCTGCATGCGGCGCAGCACCTCCGGCAGGCGCCGGCGGGGAATCGTGCCGTCCATGCACAGATAGTCGGGCGCCAGCGATCCCATGGCGGGAAACGCCGCCTTGCGGCCCGCCCAGAAGGCGAGCCGCTCCGTCTCATCGCGCGAGACGCGTGCGGTGCCGGCGCCGTTCGCCCGCGCGATCCGGGCGACAGCCTCGATCAGGTGGTCGCACTCAGCCGCCGGGCCGTCGAGCTCGACGATCAGCAGCGCCTCGACATCGAGCGGATAGCCGACCTGCACGAACGCCTCGGCGGCGTGGACGGCGGCGCGGTCCATCAGCTCCATGCCGGCGGGGATGATCCCTTCGGCGATCACGTCCGCGACGCATTGGCCGGCGCTCTCGACGCTCGGGAAGCCGAGCAGCACCGCCCGCGCCGTCTCGGGACGGGGCAGGATGCGTACCGTCACTTCGGTGACGACGCCCAGCAACCCCTCCGAGCCCACGACGACGCCGAGCAGGTCGAGCCCCGCCGGATCGAGCTGCCGGCCGCCCAGCCTGAGCACCTCGCCTTCCATCGTCACCAGCTCGATGCCCAGCACGTTGTTCGTCGTCAGGCCATATTTGAGGCAATGCACCCCGCCCGAATTCTCGGCGACATTGCCGCCGATCGAGCAGGCGATCTGGCTCGACGGATCCGGTGCATAATAGAAGCCCGCCTCCTCCACCGCGCGCGTGATCGCAAGATTGGTGACGCCAGGCTGCGCGACGACGATGCGGTCCGCATAGTCGATCTCGAGAATGCGGTTGAACTTGCTGAGCCCGAGCAGCACGGCATCAGCGAGCGGCAATGCGCCGCCCGACAGCGAGGTGCCCGATCCGCGCGGCACCACCTTCACACCTTCGCGATGGCACCAGGCGAGGATCGCCGACACCTGCGCGACCGTCTCGGGCAGCACGACCACCATCGGCGGCTGGCGATAGGCGGTGAGCGCATCCGACTCATAGGGCCTGAGTGCATCCGGGTCGCTGATCACCCCCTCGCCGGGCACGATCGCGCGGAGCGCCGCGATGATTGCGGCGCGGCGGCCGAGAACGGCCTCGTCGGGCTCGGGCATCACCAGCGACATCGCATCCTCCCACGCCCGGTTACGACAGGCGGCGGCGATACGCCATAGGCGCGCTTTCCCCGCCAGATCGGGTCGCGGAGGGCCCATTGTTACGAGGAAACACTTTGTTACAGGCGCGCCCGTTTCGGGAAACAAAGGATTGCCATGTCAAGTCAACCCCGCTCGATATGGAGGTTTGAGTGTTCCCTAAGGCCCTTTGCGCGGTGGCGCTGCTCGCCGCGCCGGCTGCGCTGGTCGCCCAGCCGCCCCTGCTGCAGACCCATGAGAATGTCTCTGTCCCCGGCAAGACCGCTCCACTGATGCGGCCCATCGCCAGGGCGCCGTCCCGCGTCGCTTTCTGTCATCCCGAGACGAGCAAGGCGCTCGGCTGCCTTGCCCATGCCCGCGTGCGGGCAGAGGCGCAGGCACAGGCCGCCTCTGCCCCCCGACACGATCAGCTGACGGAGCGTTGACATGATCGCATCCTTTCGCAAGGCCGCCCTGTTGCTGGGCGCCGCCGCCGCCTTCCTCCCCGCCCTCGCCTCGGCGAGCGAGACGCTCCCCAAGCGGCTCGCCGCAATGACGCCCACGGAGTTCGAGACCAAGACGCGGATCGTCGACGATCCGCTGGAGCCGGATGTCGTGATCACCACCGACAAGGCGCATCGCGGCAGCCAGTGGCTGGACGACGGTCTCGCCGACAACATCTATGTGCGTGCCCTCGTCGCGCGCGACACCGGCAAGGTCCGCTTCCAGATCTGGCACGACATCGCCTATTGGGGGATGCGCAAGGACATCTATCAGGTGAACTATGTGGCCGGCGGCGCGCTGCGGAGCGATCCGCTCGCGATCGCAGCCCACCGGCCCGACGAATGCCCCTTCGTCGACGAGATCGTCTATTGCCGCTCGCACAAGACGCTGGTGTTCGAGGTGCCCGAGACGGTGATGCGCGAGATCGCGCAGCAATATCAGCCGCGCTCGCGCCAGGCGTGGTCGTTCCGCTTCAAGGATCGGCTCGGCCGGGACGTGACCAGCGGCATCGCGCCCGCCGAGGCCGCGGGGCTGCTGCGCGTGCTCGACAAGTGGCGCGGCAGTGTCGCGCAGCAGCACGCCGCGCTCTGAGGACGGCAGGGGCGGCATCGCGTCGCCCCTCGGGCCGCCCGCTCCGGCCGCTTTGGGCCGGCGATTTGTGATCGCCCGCCCGAGCCTCTATCTACCCGTCATGTTCCGCGTACAGCCCAAAAGAACCGGATGACCGCACAAACAATCCTTCTGGTGGAGGACGATCCGTCCCTCCGCACGCTCACCGTCCGCCTGCTGCAGGAAAACGGCTTTCTGGTGCGATCCGCCACCTCCGCTCCGGAGATGTGGGCGGCGCTGGAGGCGGGTCCGCCCGATCTCATCGTGCTGGACGTCATGCTGCCGGGCACGAACGGGATCGACCTGTGCCGCCAGATCCGGCGGGACAGCGACGTTCCGATCATCTTCATCAGCGCACGCGGCAGCGAGGAGGATCGCGTCCTCGGACTCGAGCTCGGCGCCGACGATTACCTCGCCAAGCCGTTCAGCCGCCGCGAGCTCGTGGCGCGCATCCGGGCCGTGCTGCGGCGCGGCCCCATGGCAGATGCCAACGAGAAGCGGCGCCATGAAGTGGAGTTCGACGGCTGGCACGTCTCGTTCACGCGGCGTGAGCTGCGCTCGCCGAGCGGCGCGATCGTCGATCTCACGGGCGCGGAGTTCGATCTGCTCGGCACCTTCGTGGCCCAGCCGCAGCGCGTGATCGGCCGCGAGCGGCTGATCGAGCTGTCCCGCACCCGGCTCAGCGACAGTTCGGATCGGAGCATCGACGTGCTGGTCAGCCGTCTCCGGCGCAAGCTGAGCGCGGCCGGCGGCAAGCCGCCGATCGTTACGGTACGCGGTGTCGGCTACATGTTCAGCGCGGCGGTCTCGCGCGGCTGATGCGGGCCCGCTCGCTCGGCATCCTCACCCGGATACTCCTGATCCTGGTCGCGATCATGGCGACCGAGTTCGTCGCCAACACGCTGGTGTTCAACCGGGCGAACCGCTTCGCGCTGCATGAGGACGATGCGCACCGCATGGCCGAGCATCTGGTGGTCGCCCGCCGGCTGCTCGATCGCACGCGGCCTGCCGAACGGCCGACCGTGGCGAGCGAGCTCAGCACCGATCGCTTCACCTTCCGCTGGTCGCGATCCGGCGACGTGATGCCGGCCAGCCTCAGCCTGAACAACATGCGCAGCCAGATACTGGAAGAGGAGCCGGCGCTCCTCGCCGCCAAGCTGCGCCTTCATCTGCTGCCGCTCCCCAAGGGCGGCGACGTAGCCGGCTCGATGGAGCTTTCCGACGGCACGTTGCTCTTCTTCCGAACCTATCAGGCCAAGGGCCTCTGGACGCTCACCTTCGGCCGCATCCTCAGCCTCATCGCGCCCACGCTGGTGCTGGTGTTCATCGGCATATTCATGGTCCGCGCGACGCTGAGGCCGCTGAACGTCCTGATGCGCGCAACGCGGCAGGTCGGCACGGGCGATCCCCAGCCGGTGCCCGAGGCAGGCCCCACCGAAGTGCGCCATCTCATCCACGCCTTCAATGAGATGCAGCTGCGCATCCATCGCTTGGTCAGCAGCCGGACGCAGGCGCTCGCGGCCGTCGGACACGATCTGCGCACGCCGCTGGCGCGGCTCCAGCTCCGTCTCGACGGCGCGCGTCTCGATCCTGAAACGCAGCGGCTGATGGATCAGGACATCCACGAGATGACCGAGCTGCTCCGTTCGCTGCAAATCTATCTGAGCGGCGAGGGCGAAACAGTGCCGGCGGAGCGGGTGGACCTCGCCGTCATGGCCTCCACCTTGATCGACGCAGCCTGCGACATGGGCAAGGACGCCCATTATGTCGGCCCCGATCATCTCGAGGTGGAGGTGCGGCCGGTCGCCCTGCGCCGCGCGCTCAGCAACCTCATCGACAATGCGCTGCACTATGGCGGCAATGTCCGGCTCACATTGCGCGAGAAGGAGGACGGCATTCTCGTGATCGTGGACGATGACGGACCGGGCATCGCCGAGGAGAAACTGCCGGAGGTGCTCCAGCCGTTCGTTCGGCTCGATCACGCCCGCAGCCGCAACACGCGCGGCATGGGGCTGGGCCTGCCGATCGTCAAGGATGCGGTGCAGGCCGAAAAGGGCAGCTTCAGCATCGCGAACCGTCCGGAAGGCGGTCTGCGCGCGACCATCCGGCTGCCGAAGGCGACGGGCTGAGCCCCGGTTCGGATAGGCCGGGGCAGCGCAATATTTCCTTACATTCGGGCCGAAGAGCAGCAAAGCGGAACGACTAGATCCGCTTCCATCCGCGGGCAGCTTGCCCGGTATGGAGGCATTTCACGATGAACGAACTGATCGGCCGCGTCTTCAGCTCCGAGAAGACGGTCTTTCCCAACAGCAGCGATCTCTATGCCAAGCTCGCCACCCATGGCCAGAACCCCAAAGCGCTGATGATCTCCTGTGCGGACTCGCGCGTCGTGCCGGAGCTCATCATGCAGGCCCAGCCCGGCGACCTCTTCGTCTGCCGCAACGCCGGCAATATCGTGCCGCCCTTCGCGACCCAGAATGGCGGCGTCTCGTCCACGGTCGAATATGCCGTCGTCGCGCTCGGCGTGCGCGACATCATCGTGTGCGGGCATTCCGATTGCGGCGCGATGAAGGCGCTCAGCCAGCCCGAGCAGCTTGCCGGCATGCCCAACGTCGCCGCCTGGCTGCGCCATGGCATCGCTGCCGAGCATGTCGTCAACACCTGCTATCCGACGCTCGAGGGCAAGGAGCGCGTCCACGCGATCAGCCTCGAGAATGTCGTGGCGCAGATCGCGCATCTGCGCACCCATCCCTCCGTCGCCGCAGCGATCGCGCGCGGCGAGATGGCGCTGCACGGCTGGTTCGTGGATATCCACGCCGGGCAGATCCTCGGCCTCGACGGCGTCAGCGGCCGCTTCGTCCCGCTCCGCGAGGATCAGCCGCTTCCCGTGGCCGTGGCGTCGGCGCCGCGCCGTGCCGCCGATGCGGGGCTGGAGGTCGCCGCATGATCGCCGCGCTCCGGGAACGGGGCGGCGGTCAGACGCTGGCGCGGGACTTCACCGCCTCGATCGTCGTGTTCCTCGTGGCGATGCCGCTCTGCATGGGCATCGCGATCGCATCCGGCGTGCCGCCGGAAAAGGGCCTCGTCACGGGGATCATCGGCGGCATCGTCGTCGGGCTGTTCGCCGGATCGCCGCTCCAGGTCAGCGGCCCGGCGGCGGGCCTTGCCGTCATCGTCTTCGAGCTTGTGCAGGAGCATGGGCTGAGCGCGCTCGGCCCGATCCTGTTCCTCGCCGGCGCGCTCCAGTTCGTCGCCGGCATGCTGCGCATGGGCGGCTTCTTCCGCTCCATCTCGCCGGCGGTCGTGCACGGCATGCTCGCCGGCATCGGCGCGCTGATCGTCATCGGCCAGTTCCACATCCTGTTCGACAGCCGCCCGCTCTCCAACGGCCTCGCGAATCTGGCCGCGATGCCGGGCCGCGTGCTCGGCCTCTCGCCCTTCGACTGGCGCTCGACCGAGTTCGCGCTGCTGATCGGCATTCTCACCATCGCCGCCATGCTGCTGTGGGAGAAATGGCGACCGGCGAGCCTGCGCCTCGTCCCGGGCGCGCTGATCGGCGTCGTGCTCGCCACGCTGATCGCCTATTTCGCCGGACTGAACGTCACGCGGATCGATGTGCCCGCCTCGATCGTCGGCGCCATCGACGCCCCGGACGGCGGCTTCCTCGCGCCGCTGGCCAGCCCCGCGCTGCTGATGAGCGCGCTCGTCATCGCCTTCATCGCCAGCGCCGAGACGCTGCTCTCGGCTGCGGCCGTGGATCGGATGCATGACGGCCCGCGCACCGATTACAACAAGGAGCTGCGCGCGCAGGGCATCGGCAACCTGCTCTGCGGGCTGGCCGGCGCACTGCCCATGACCGGCGTGATCGTGCGCAGCTCCGCCAATGTCCAGGCTGGCGCCAGGACGCGGCTGTCGACAATCCTGCACGGCACCTGGATCCTGGGCTTCGTCGCGCTGCTTCCCTGGCTGTTGCGCGAGGTGCCGATGGCGGCGCTCGGCGGCATCCTGGTGGTCACCGGCTGGCGGCTCGTCAGCATCGCCCATGTCAAGCATCTGTTCCGCAATTACGGCCCCCTCCCCGCAGCGACCTGGGCGGCCACCTTCGTGCTCGTGGTCGCGACCGACCTGCTGACCGGCGTGCTCGTCGGCCTCGCGCTCTCGCTGCTCGAGCTGATCCCCCATCGCAAGTCGCTGCGCCTCACCGTCGAGGAGGATCATGCCGACGAGGCGAGCGAGGTTCGCCTGCAAGGCTCGGCCACCTTCGTCTCGCTCAGCCGGCTGAGAGAGACGCTCGATCGGATCCCCCAGGGCCGTGCGGTCCATCTCGATCTGCACCGCCTGACCGGGATCGATCACACCGCCGCGGAGGCGATGCGCGAATGGCTCGCCCGGCGGCGCACGGCGGGGCAGCCCGTCGATATCGCCGCTCCGCCGCCCATGCTGAGACGCCTCGCGGCCGCGGGCCACTGAGCCGGATCGCCGCCATCGCGTCGCCGCGCGATGCCCCTGCCGAGCCGCGGCGCTGCGCCGCGGCTCGATGCCATCGCCCCGACAAGCCCAGCTGAAGCCTGCGATAGAATTGCTCGATGGCGCTCGGCGCTCCAGCCTGCGAAACGCCGGCCGCTCATGGCATGAAGACGGCGAAGGGTAGGACGATGCGGTGGATCCGCAGCTTGTGGCGCCGGGCGGCGGCGATGCAGCGGCGCGTAGCGGAGACGATCCTGCGTCCCGACGCGGTCACGCTCGCCTATCGCCCCGCGGGCACGCCGGAACCGCCGCCGTCCTCGCTCGCCGATCTCGGCTGATCCCCGCCGCGCGGCGGCGTCTTGCCGAAACGGCCGCTTGCCTGGATAGAGGCCGGCCAGCTCGACCAGAGGAGAGAGTCATGCCGCGCCAGCCGCTCCGCCCCGAAACCCTAGCCCTCCATGCCGGATGGCGGGCCGATCCGGCGACCGGCGCGGTTGCCCCGCCGATCTACCAGACCACCTCCTATCAGTTCCGCGATACCGAGCACGCCGCGAACCTCTTCGCGCTCCAGGAACTCGGAAACATCTACACACGGATCATGAATCCGACGGTGGATATTCTGGAGCAACGGCTGGCCGCGCTCGATGGCGGCGCGGCGGCGCTCGCCGTCGCTTCCGGGCAGGCCGCGTCGGCCTTCGCCGTCCAGAATCTCGCGCGCGCCGGCGACAATATCGTCAGCTCCACCGATCTGTACGGCGGCACCTGGAATCTCTTCGCCAACACGCTGCGCGATCAGGGCATCGAGGTGCGTTTCGTCGATCCGGCCGATCCCGAGGCGTTCGCGCGGGCCACCGACGCCCGCACGCGCGCCTATTATGGCGAGACGCTGGCCAATCCCAAGCTCGCCGTCTTCCCGATCGCGGAGGTCGCTGCCATCGGCCGGCCGCTCGGCATCCCGTTGATCGTCGACAACACCGCCGCGCCGCTGCTCGCCCGGCCTTTCGATCACGGCGCCGCGATCATCGTCTATTCGACCACCAAATATATCGGCGGACACGGCACCTCGATCGGTGGCGCGATCATCGACGGCGGCAACTTCGACTGGCAGGCCGTGCCCGAGCGGCAGCCGCTGCTCAACACGCCCGATGCGAGCTATCATGGCGCGGTCTGGGCCGAGGCGGCCAAGCCGCTCGGCCCGATCGCCTATGTTCTGCGCGCGCGGGTGGTGCTGCTGCGCGATCTCGGCGCCGCGGCGTCGCCGTTCAATGCCTTCCAGGCGATCCAGGGAGTCGAGACGCTGCCGCTGCGCATCGCACGGCACAGCGAGAACGCGCAGGCGGTGGCCGATCATCTCGCCCGGCGGCCGGAGGTCGTGCGTGTCATCCATCCGTCGGTGCAGACCGGGATCCTGCGCGAACGGGCGGAGCGCTATCTGCCGAACGGCTTCGGCGGCCTCGTCGGATTCGAGCTGAAAGGCGGCCGGGATGCCGGCCGCCGCTTCATCGATGCGCTGCAGCTCTTCTACCATGTCGCGAACATCGGCGATGCCCGCAGCCTCGCCATCCACCCGGCGAGCACCACCCATTCGCAGCTTTCCCCGGAGGACCGGATCGCCGCCGGCGTGTCGGAAGGCTATGTGCGGCTGTCGATCGGGCTCGAGCATATCGACGATATCCTCGCCGATCTCGACCAGGCGCTCGACGCCGCTGGCCGAAGCGGCTGAGATGGCGTCCGCCCATGCAACGCGCATCGCCGATCTTGAGTCTCGCGCCATCCTGTCCGACCATGCCGGAATGGATCCGAATCGCGACTCGCACAGGACGCAGACCGGCCGCATCTCGATCGAGGATTGGATGCGGATCACGGCAGCCTGCGCAACGCGGCACGAAGCCCCTGCCTCCGCCAGGAAGGTGGTCCGGCGGCTGCAACGGCCGCCGGCCCGGCCGCTGACGGTGATCGCGGTCCTGCTCTGCCTTTCCGCGGCGTTCATCGCCGCCCTCCTGCTTTGGCAGTGAAGCGCCAGGCCGCCGGGGGCTGATGCACGCCGTTTTTGGCGGCCCGGATCGGCCCCGACGCCTGCGCGATGTGCTGGAGGAGCGTGTCGATGCCGTCCCGGCGGGCGGCGAGATACGCTGGGCGACCTATTATTTCCGCGACGAGGCGCTGGCCGAGGCGCTGCTGCGCGCGCATCGGCGGGGCGTGCGGGTGATGCTGGCGATCGAGGGCGCGCCCCGGCTGCGCGGCGCCAATCGGGCGGTGATCGCGATGCTGGGCGAGGCCGAGCGCGGCATCGGTGACGGTCTGCGCATCGTCCATCGTGGCCTGTTCCGCCACCTGCACGAAAAGCTCTACTGCTTCAGCCATCCCGCGCCGGTCGCGCTGATAGGATCGTTCAACCCTTCAGGCCGGCCCGACGACGATCCGCGCGTGATCCGCGCGATCGGGGACCAGGACCGGGGCCACAATTATCTGGTCGAGCTGACCGGGCCGGTCGTCGCGCCGCTGATGGAACATGTCGCCCTGCTCCATGCGCGCCGCTGGCCGATCGGCCAGCGCTGGTCCGAAGCGCTCAACCGGCCGATCCGGGGCGACGGACTGGAGATCTATTTCTTCCCTCGCCGCACGCACCCGCTCGATCGGCTCTTGGAAACGCTTCCTTCCGGATCGCGGCTGCGGCTCGCGGTCTCCCATCTGCGCGACGAAGGCATCGCCGATCGGCTCGGCAGGCTGGCGCGGCGGGGCGTTTCGATCGAGCTGCTCACCGAAGCCACCCAGCGGCGCGTGCCCCGGCGGATCGAGGCGAGGATCGCGGGCAGCGGCATTCGTTTCAGCCGCTATCGCCATCCCGACGATCTGCCGATGCACAGCAAGTTCATCCTGGCCGAGACTCCCGGCGAACGTTGGCTCGGCTTCGGCAGCCTCAACCTGACGCTGACCTCGCGCTGGCTCAACCACGAGATCTTCGCCGTGGCGCGCGACGCGGCGCTGTTTGACTGTTTCTCCCGGCGATGGGATCAGATGCGCGCAGAGATGCGGAGAGGATGCGTCGACAGGTGAAGGATCGGATCGCATTTCTCTTCCTGGGCGAGACGCTGCTCATCCCGCACCTCTATCCGATCGTCGAGGCGCTCTCCGAAGCGAGCGACGTGCCCCTCGATCTGTGGGTCAGCACGAGCGCCCACGAAGCGATGCTCTCCGCCTGGCTGCCGTCGCTGGCGCGCGCGAACGCGCGCATCCGGCGCGCGCCCGGCTTTCGCGGGGTGCCGGAAGGCAGCGTCACGCTCGATCTTCCCGCCAAGCTGCCGATGCTGGCGCGGCTCGTGCCGCACCTGCTGCGCACCCGCGTGGCGGTCTGCGCGGAGCAGACCAGCCTATGGCTGCCCACGCTGCTGCCGCTTCCCTGCCGCTTCGTGAAGACCTCGCACGGCGTCGGCTCGATGAGCGCCCGCGACGATCGCCGTCGGCGCAGCCCATGGCTCACACTGGTGCCGAGCGAACGCGAGCGGCAGACCTATCTCGATCGCGGCTTCGCGCCCGACCGGATCGTCGCCACCGGCTATGTGAAATCGGCGTTCCGCCAGCGCAGCCAGCGGCAGCTTCCCTTCGCCGAGCAGCGGCCGATCCTGCTCTATACGCCGCATTGGCAGGCGCACCGCTCCTCCTGGCCGCGCTGGGGCGCCGAGATCGTGCGCATGCTCGCCGATCAAAGGCGCTGGAACGTCATCCTCGCCCCGCACCAGCGGCTGGTGGAGAATGCGCCGGAAGTTCGCGCGGTGCTCGGCGCGGTGGCCGGCCTACCGCATGTCCATGTCGATCTCGACAGCTTCGCGATGATCGACGGCAGCTACACCGCCGCGGCGGACATCTATCTCGGCGACACCTCCAGCCAGGTGATCGAATTCCTCGCGAGGCCCCGGCCCTGCGTCTTCCTCGACGCACAGGGCGCGGACTGGCGGGACAATCCCTCCTATGCCCAATGGACCTGCGGCGAGGTGGTCGAGGATCTGGACGGGCTCCTTCCGGTGCTGGCGCGCGCCGAGGAGCGTCATCCGCACTATCGCGACGTGCAGCAGGCCTTCGCCCGATCATCGCTGGGCGATACCGGCACGGTCGCGCCGGCGCGCGCCGCGGCCGCGATCCTGGGCGCGCTACGCGGCGTGCTGCCCGCCTCGGCCGGCGGGACACCTTGAAAGCCACGGCCGCGCCGGCCATCTGCTCGCGCGACACCAGCGAAGGAGATGGAAGGACGCCATGACGACCGTGACCGACAGCGCGCCGGAGACCCGCTCGTTCGAGGCCGATGTCGCCAAGCTGCTGCACCTGATGGTGCACTCGGTCTATTCGGACAAGGACGTGTTCCTGCGGGAGCTGATCTCGAACGCCGCCGACGCCTGCGAGAAGCTTCGCTACGAAGGGCTCAGCGATCCTGCCCTGCTCGGCGAGGATGGTCAGCCGCGGATCACCCTGATCCTCGACCCCGAAACGCGGCGGCTCACCGTCGAGGACAACGGCATCGGCATGAGCGAGGTCGAGCTCGCCGAGGCGCTGGGCACGATCGCGCGTTCGGGCACGCGCGCCTTCATGGAAAGGATCGCTGCCGCACAGGATGTCGCGGGCGGCCAGCTTATCGGCCAATTCGGCGTCGGCTTCTATTCGGCCTTCATGGTGGCCGACCATGTCGAGGTCGTCTCCCGCCGGGCAGGCACCGCCGCGGCGGCGCGCTGGTCCTCGGACGGGCTCGGCACCTACACCATCCAGACCATCCCCGCCGCGGAGGCGCCGGCGCGCGGCACGCGCGTGATCCTGCACCTCAAGGAGGACGCAGCCGGCTATACGCAACCCTATACCGCCGAGCAGACGATCAGGTCCCATTCCGGTCATGTGCCGGTGCCGATCTTCCTTAAGGACAAGCCGGACGCCGAGGCGCGTCAGATCGCCGACGGCGCCGCGCTGTGGACGCGACCGCGCAGCGAGATCGGTGCCGAGGAGTATAGGGATTTCTACCGCAGCGTCGCGGGCCAGTTCGACGAGCCGGCGCTCACCATCCACTATCGGGCCGAAGGGCTGCACGAATATGCGGTGCTCGCCTTCGTGCCCGAGACCAAGCCGTTCGACCTGTTCGATCCGGATCGAACCGGCCGGATGAAGCTCTATGTGCGCCGCGTCTTCATCACCGACGAGGCGCAGATCCTGCCGCGCTACCTGCGCTTCGTGCGCGGGCTCGTCGATTCCGCCGATCTCCCGCTCAACGTGTCGCGTGAGATGATCCAGGAAAGCCCGGTGCTCGCCGCGATCCAGAAGGGCGTCGCCAATCGGCTGCTCACGGAGCTGGAAAGGCTCTCCACCGCCGATCGCGAACGCTACCTCAAGATCTGGGACAATTTCGGGGCGGTGATCAAGGAAGGCCTCTATGAGGATTATGCCCGTCGCGAGACGCTGCTCGGCCTCGCCCGCTTCCGGACGACGGCTTCGGGCGCCGAATGGCGATCACTCGAGGAATATGTGGCCGGCCTCAAGGAGAACCAGACGGCGATCTACTATGCCACCGGATCGGATCTCGACCGGCTGGTCAAATCGCCGCAGCTCGAAGGCTTCCGTGCACGCGGCATCGAGGTTCTGCTACTGACCGATCAGGTCGACAGCTTCTGGGTCACCGCCGGCGTCGATTATCGGGGCAAGCCGTTCAAGTCGGTCACCCAGGGCATGGCCGATCTCGGCCCGATCCCGCTGGCCGAGGGCGAGGCACCGCCCGCTGCCAGCGAGGAGGTCGGCCGCTTCATCGCCTTCGTGAAGACCACACTGGGCGATGCCGTCTCCGATGTGCGCGCCTCCGAGCGGCTGACGGACAGCGCGGTATGCCTCGTCGCGTCCGATCAAGGCATGGACCGGCAGCTCGAGAAGCTGCTCGCCAGCGCCGGACGGCTCGGCTCGGCAGCCAGGCCGGTGCTCGAGATCAATCCACGCCATGCGCTCATCACCCGCCTCAGCGCGCTCGGTGAGGAGGCGGCGGCGCTGCGCGAGGACGCGGCGCACCTGCTGCTCGACGAGGCGCGCATCGCCGATGGCGAGCCGCCGGCCGATCCGTCCGCCTTCTCGGCACGGCTCGCGCGGGTGATCGAGCGCGCGGCGGGCTGAGCCCGAGGCGGCCGGTCAGGCGCCGGTGAAGCGCGGCGCGCGCTTCGCCTTGAAGGCGCTGACGCCCTCGCGATAGTCGCGGCTGCGGCCCAGGCGGCGCTGCTCGTCGCGCTCGTGATCGAGCTGCGCGTCGAGCGATCGGCTCCAGGCGCCGCGCACCGCCCCGCGGATCGCGACCAGCGCCGCGGTCGGCGCGGCCGCGAGGCGGGCAACCAGCGCCTCCACCTCGGCATCGAAGTCGGCATCGGCGGCCGCCTTCCAGATCATGCCCCATTCCGCCGCCTGGCGCGCGCCGATCGGATCGCCGGTCATGGCAAGCGCCATCGCCCGCGGCTGGCCGACGAGGTGCGGCAGCGTCCAGGTGCCGCCGCTGTCGGGCATCAGGCCGATGCGCGCGAAGGATTGGACGAAAGAGGCGCTTTCGCGCGCGATCACGATATCGGCGAGCAGGGCGATGTTCGCGCCGGCGCCGGCCGCGACGCCATTGACCGCGCAGACCAGCGGAAAGGGCAAGGCCACCAGCCGCCGCACCAGCGGATTGTAGAAGGTCTCGATATTGGCGCCGAGGTCGAGCGGCGCATCGCTTTCGACATCGCGCTCCGCCAGATCCTGTCCGGCGCAGAAGGCGCGTCCGCTGCCGGTGAGCAGCATGACGCGCACGTCCCCGCGCGCCTCGATATCGTCGAGGATCGACCGGAGCCGCTGGTGCAGCTCCACGGAAAGCGCGTTGAGCCGCTCCGGGCGATTGAGCGTGACGCGCGCCACCCCCCTCTCCACCGAAAGCAGCACCGGCGGCTCGGCGCCGTCTCGCGTCATCGATGATCTCCTGTCGCAAAAAGAGCCGCCGGCAGGGGACTGACCGGCGGCTCCTTCAGGTGCCGGGGGCGGACAGCACCCCGGCCGGGAATGCTCAGAACTTGAACCGCACGCCCGCCGTGAATGCCCGGCCGATAAAGTCATAGACCGCGATGTTGGTAGGCAGGTTCACGCCCGGAACGGTTCCAGGGATGAGCGGCGGCTTCTTGTCGAACAGATTGTTTACGTTGCCGAAGAGTTCGAAATTGCCGTTGCCATGCGGAACGGTGAAGCGGACGGACAGATCGGTATACCAGACCGGCTTCACATGATCGTCGACGAAGCTGATCCGGTAGGCGCTGCCCGGAATATCGAGCCGCATCTTGCCGATATACTGTTCACCGATCGTGACGCCGAACGGCCCATTGGCATAATCGATCGTCAGGTTGCCCCGCCAGCGCGGATAGGCGGCCGGATTGCTGCCGACCACGCTCACGCCGGCATAATGCGCAATCGGGGCACCCGTATACTGCTGGCTGTCGAACTTGAAGAGATAATTGGCGTAGAGCCGCACGCCCAGTGATCCGCTGCCGATCGCCGTCCGATAGCTGGCATCGATGTCGAGCCCTGCAGTCTTCAGGAAGGCGATGTTGGCGGGTACGATACTGATCAGCGACGGCAAGGCGGTCGGCGAACTGCGGGTGATTAGCGCACATTCCGGCGCCCCCGAGCCACCGGCGTTGTAGCAGTTGGTAACGATCTGCTGCGCCGACAGCGAATCGATCAGATTGTCGACCTTGATGTTGTAATAATCGACCGAGAGCGAAAAACCGCGGAAGAACTGCGGTGTGATCACACCGCCTATCGTGAGCGTTTTTGCCTTTTCCGGCTTCAAGTTGGGATTGCCGCTGGTGACGGTGTTGACGTTCTGATTGAGGCCGCTGCCATAACTGCCATCGGCGGTTTTCAGATCGTTTACGATGCCGATACCGCTTTGCGCACCGGCATAAAGCTCGAACAGGTTCGGCGCGCGGATGTCGCGCGAATAGGTCGCGCGCAGCATCAGATCCTCGACGGGTTTCCAGGTGCCGCCGACCTTCCAGGTCTTCACCGTACCGGACGTCGAATAATCAGTTATGCGACCGGCAGCGTTGATCCCGAGCTCGCGGAAGAAAGGCTTGTCCTTCAGGATCGGCACCGCGATCTCGACATAGCCTTCCTTGACGTTCAGGCTGCCCCGGCCAGTGCCGACGTTGGTCAGCCAGTAAGCAAGCGCAGTGCTCGGGACACCGCGCAGACCGGCAAAATAGGCGGCGCGCTCCTCGGGCGTGTCGAGCATCGACGGATCGGCATTGCTGGTCAGGCGCAACGACTGCCGCCGATATTCACCGCCGATCGCGAAATCGACCGGGCCGGCAGGCAGATCGAACAGCGAGCCGCTGAGATTCACCGCGAACGCGTCCTGGCGGATCGTCGCGCGGTAACGCGACGTGCCGGTCACATAATCATAGCCTTCGGGCGTCGAGGCCGCCGGATTGCCGTGCAGCACGTCGAGCGGCTTGCAACCCGCATATTGGCTGGCGAGCGCCGGGTTGAGCAGCACACGGCAGGTGATCTGGCCCGTCGCGGGATCCCGCACGGCATCCACCGCAGCATAGAGCTTCTGATTGTCGTAGAGGCCGGAATTGGCCATGGTGTGGGTGGAATCGCCATGCGAATAGTTGGCCGACCAATTGAACCGGCCGAGCGTCCCCGTCAGCCCCGCAGTCACCATCCAATAGTCGGTACGCTCCTTGGCGACGGGCTTGGGCTGGCCTGCATTATACTGTCCGACGGTAAGATAATCGCTGGCCGTCGGCAGGGACGCCTCGAGCTCAGACGAAAGATAGGGATTACCCTTGTATATGTTCACCGATTCAGAGGCTGGCACGAGACCGTTGACCTGTGTCGTGTAGCGCAGGTCGCTGCGCGACCAGAGCCCCTGAACATAGGCCGTAATATCGTCTGTCACCTTATAGCTGGCGCGCCCGAAGGCTTGGTAAGTCTTCAACGGCGCAATGGCGGTCCCATCCGACGGGATGTTGTATCCGTCCCCGCCCGACTGGAAACCGGTTGTGCCCGTCGCCGCCCCATTGATGAAGGGCCGCGTGGAACCGTCATTGTTTATCACCCGGCCGATGAACGGATTACCGCTCACGCTTGATCCGACGATGCGGCCGTTCGGGCTGGGCGCCACCGCGCTCGCGATACGGATGTCGGTGCCGATCGTATAGGGATTGAGGGCACGCCCCGGCGAGCAAAGAGCGGGGTCGCTGGGATTGCTGCACCCAACGACGCTGCCGACATAGGTGTAGCCCTTCGTCGCGAAATCTCGATCGTTGCGCAGCATCCCATCGTTGTTGGAATATTCGCCACTGAGCAGGATATGGCCACGGCCGCCTGCGAAATCGGAACCGTAGGCGAGGCCCAGGCGCTGGTTGGCGGCATAGCCGCGCTGGGCGACGCCGGCCTGGGCGACGCCCTTGATGCCGGTGAAATTCTTGTCGAGCACGAAATTGACGACGCCGGCGACGGCATCCGAGCCCCATTGCGCCGAGGCGCCGCCCGTCACCACGTCGACACGCTGCATCAGCAGCTGCGGCAGCACGTTCGTGTCCACCGTTCCGACATATTCGGTGGGCGAAACGCGCATGCCGTCGAAGAGAATGAGCGTTCGTAGCGGACCTTTCGGATTGGCGCTGGGCGTTCCTAGCCCGCGCAGGTTGAGCACGTTGCCGTGAATCGGCGCGTTCGAGAAGTTATTGGCGGACTTGGACGGGCTCAACGAATTCGTGAACTGCGGCAATTTATTGAGGGCGTCGGGAATGCTTGACGGCGTCGTCTTCACGAGATCTTCGGTCGTCGCGACGGTAACTGGCGTAGGCGCCGAATAACCGTTGCGGACGATACGCGAACCGGTGACGACGATATCGCCGGCAGGCGCCGGCGCAGCGTCGGGGGAAGCATCGGCCGTGGCGCCGGCGGCATCCGGCGCCGGCTGGGCGGCCTCCTGCGCCTGCGCCGGCGCGGCGAGCGCGATCAGGCTCACCCCGGCTATGAACGACGAAAAGACGTGCGGCGTCATCGCAAACCCCTCCCTGGAAACGGCATGGCACGGCCGAGTGCGGATGACCGGGCCATTATTATCCTCGCGTGCACTTTTCTGTTAGACCATTCCGTATCGCTGTCAACAAAAATTGCACTGACGGGAAAGTTTTGGCGGATATGTTGCACCCCTGCCGCGCAGCATGTTCCCCCGGCCGATCCCGATCCTTGCGACGATGACAGGGAAGGCGCAGCTATATATATTGACCTCCTGTGCAGAAATATGCGTTATCGCGGTCGGCCGGCGACGTGCACGGCGCGCCGGCACGTCCTGTGCGCTCCCCAGGAAATGGCGGCGATTCATGGAGATGCCGGTGATCTGCCCAACATGCCCTTTCAGCCGACGCCCGGCGCAATCGCGCGCCCAGCCCCTCGACTTGCGCCGCTGACCATGTCCAGTCCGCTTGCCGGATCCGAGCAACGCCCAACGGCCGATGCCTATCCGTCGCCCGCGATGGGATGGATCACCGTCGCCATCCTCTTCCTGCTCTACATCCTGTCGCTGACCGACCGGAACATCATGGCGCTGATGGTCGGCCCGATCAAAGAGGATCTCGGCCTCAGCGATTTCCAGATCAGCCTGCTGCAGGGCCCGGCCTTTGCCCTGCTCTTCTGCCTGTGCGCGATTCCGCTCGGCATGGCGCTGGATCGCTTCAGCCGGCGCGTCGTGCTCTATATCTCGGTCACGATATGGAGCCTTGCCGCCGCCTCCTGCGGCCTCGCCGGCAGCTTCGCGGCGCTGGCTCTCGCCCGTGCGGGCGTCGGCGCCGGCGAATCGGGCTTCGGCACCGGCAGCTATTCGATCGTGGGGGACAGCTTTCCGCCGCAGCGCGTCTCGCTCGCCATGTCGGTGTTCATCATGGGCGGCGTGATGGGCGCCGGCATCGTCTTCCTGGTCGGCGGCCCGATCGTTTCCGCAGTGATGAAGGCCGGCCCCTCGGCCTGGCCGCTGTTCGGCCTGCTCCAGCCCTGGCAGAAGGTCTTCCTGCTCACCGGCGCGCCGGGCCTGCTCCTCGCCTTTCTGGTCTTCGCCTTTCGCGAGCCGCCGCGCCGCAAAGTCGCCGCGAGCACCGCCGGCTATGGCGAAGCCTGGGCGTTCATGCGTCTTCACAAGCCGCTGTTCGTCGCCAACTTCATCGGCTTCGGCCTCGCTTATGCGGTCACCATCGGGTTCCAGCTCTGGACGCCGAGCTATCTCGCCCGCGTCCATGGCTGGGAGCCGGCGCGGATCGGCGTGGTGATCGGCATCGCGCAGATCGCCGCGGCCGCGCTGATGCCGCTCCACGGCCAGATCGTCGACACGCTCTACCGCCGCGGCCGGAGCGATGCGCACCTGCTCTGGTGCTCGGCCACCGTGCTCGCGGCTGCGCCCTGCGGCATCGCCGCCTTCCTCGTGGCAAGCCCCTGGGCGACGATCGGGCTCTACTGGTTGTTCATGACGCTGATCCTTTCCACGGCAAGCCTGGGCCCGGCCACCGCGCAGGTGGTGACGCCGCAGCATCTGCGCGGCCGCGTTTCCGCCGTCTATGTGCTCGCGACGGGGCTCATCGCCATGGCCGGTGGCCCCGCCTTCGTCGGCCTCGTGACCGACAAGCTGCTCGGCAACGAGAAGCTCGTCGGCCATTCGCTGATCATCAGCGTGCTGTGCGTCCTACTGCCGGGCGCCCTCCTCTTCGCTCTGGGGCGCGGCTCGATGCGCCGTGCCGTCGCCGCGAACGTCGCGTAAGGAAAGCCTTGCAAAGGGACCACACGCCATCTCCCTCGTCATTCCGACTTCCGTCGGGATCACGGCGGATTTTATGGATCTAACGCCCTAGGAACCGGATCATGACCCAATACCCCCGCCCCGCCTTCCTCGATTCCGGCCCCAAGCAGCTCCTCATCGGCGGCAAGTTCGTCGACGCCCTCTCCGGCGAGCGCTTCCAGAGCATCAGCGCCTCCACCGGCGAAGTCGTCGCCGAGCTGGCGCTTGCCGGCCCGGAGGATGTCGACCGCGCCGTCGCCGCTGCGCGCGCCGCTTTCGAGGGGCCGTGGAGCCGCTTCAAGCCGGCCGAGCGCCAAGCGATCCTGATCCGCCTCGCCGAGCTGGTCGATCGCGAGTTCGACGATCTCGCGCTGCTCGACACGATGGAGATGGGCCGGCCGATCACGGCCTCGCGCGGCCTGCGCGGCATGATCCAGCGCTCGCTGCACCATTTCGCGGGCGCCGCGACGATGATTCACGGCCAGACGCTGGGCAACAGCTTCCCGGTCGAGCTGCTCTCCTATACGCTGCGCGAGCCGGTCGGCGTGGTCGGCGCGATCATCCCGTGGAACGGCCCGCTGTTCAGCGCGGTCTGGAAGATCGGCCCGGTTCTCGCCACCGGCTGCACCGTCGTGCTGAAGCCCGCCGAGGATGCCGGCCTCAGCCCGCTGCGCTTCGGCGAGCTCTGCCTCGAAGCGGGCGTGCCGCCGGGCGTCGTCAACATCGTCACCGGCCGGGGCGGCACCGGCGCCGCCCTCTCCGCCCATCCCGATGTCGACAAGATCGCCTTCACCGGATCATGCGAGACCGGCCAGCGCATCATCCAGGCATCCGCGGGCTCGGTGAAGAAGGTGACGATGGAGCTCGGCGGCAAATCGCCCAACATCGTCTTCGCCGACGCCGATATCGACGCGCTGATCCCGTCCGCGGCGATGGGCGTGTTCAACAACAGCGGCCAGGTCTGCGCCGCCGGCACGCGCCTGTTCGTCGAGCGGCCGATCTATGAGGAGGTCATCGCCCGCGTCGCCGCATTCGGCGCCGCGCTGAAGATCGGGCCCAGCCTCGATCCCGCGACGCAGATCGGTCCGCTCGTCTCCGCCAGGCAATTTGAGCGCGTCTCCTCCTATCTCGATCTCGGGCCGCAGGAGGGCGCGCGGCTCGTGTCCGGCGGGCGCCGCGTGACGGGCGGCGAGCTGGACAAGGGCCATTATGTCGAGCCCACCGTGTTCGCGGACGTCACGGACGAGATGCGCATCGCGCGCGAGGAGATTTTCGGCCCAGTCGCCTCGATCCTGCCCTTCGACGATTTCGACGAGGTGATCCGGCGCGCCAACGCCACCCGCTTCGGCCTCGCCGGCGGCGTCTGGACGCGCGACATCGACAAGGCGATGAGCGCGGTGAAGCGCATCCGCGCCGGCTCGATCTGGGTGAACCATTATTTCGCGATGGATCCGGCGGTGCCGTTCGGCGGCTACAAGATGAGCGGCTTCGGACGGGAAGGCGGCTTCGAGCATATCGACGCCTATCTGCAGACCAAGGGCGTCTGGATCCGGACCTCTTCGTAGGGACGGTCAGCGGGAATTTTCTTGTCTTGCTGACGAAAGGCAGCGCCCATCGACGCTCCGCCCGATATTTCCGGGTAGCGCGGATGGGTCCTGACTTTCGTCAGGATGACGGGAAATAACCGGCCTCACCGTTCCCCGGCGTAGCGACGGATCAGATCGTACAGATAATCCCGCCCTTCATCGACGCTGCGGATCCGCACCCGCTCGTCACGGCCATGGGCGCCATTGCCGTCACCGTCGAGGGCAATCCCCGGCACCCCATAGGTCGGAATCCCGGCCGCACTGAGATAACGCCCGTCCGTTCCTGCGGTGAGCAGGCTCGGCACCACCGGCACGCCGGGGAAATGCCGCCGCGCCTCCTCTTCCGCCGGCCCCATGATCGCCGGATCGAGCGGCGGAGGAATGGCGACCGCATCGTTGCCGCCGTCGAGCCGGGCCAGCGTGATCGCGGGATTGCCGATGGCATCCCTCAGCGCCCGTTCGACATCCTCCGCCTTCTCGCCCGGAAGCAGCCGGCATTGGACGGTGGCGCGGGCACGCTGCGGCAGCGCGTTGACGGCGTGGCCGGCGTCTGCCTGCGTGGCGACACAGGTGGTGCGCAGCATGGCATTGTAGGTGACGTCGCCCGTCACCGTGGCGATCGTCGCCGCATCCTGCGCGCCGGCGCCGAGCCGCTGCATCGCCGCGCCCATCTTTCCGCCGACGATCGGCGCCATGCGTGTGAAATAGCCGCGATTGACCGCGTTGAGCCGGATCGGGAAACGGAGCCGCTCCACCGCCACAAGAGCATGGGCGAGAGCGTAGAGCGCATTGTCGGGCCGCGGCCGTGAGCTGTGGCCGCCGGGATTGGTCGCCTCGATGGTGAAGCTTTGCGAGTGCTTCTCGCCCATCGCGACGAACAGCGCGACCGGATTGCCGGCCTTGTCGGCCATGCCGTAGCCGCCCTCATTGAGCGCGAAGCCGGCGTCCACCGCCTCCCGGCGATGGCGGATCAGCCAGTCGACCCCGTTCACCGCACCGCCGCTCTCCTCACCGCAGGTCAGCGCGACCTTGATCGTGCGCCGCGGCCGGAATCCCGCCGCCTTCATCCGGATCAGGCTGTCGATCCAGATCGCCGAGAGCGCCTTGTCGTCGATCACCCCACGGCCGACGAAATAGCCGTCGCGCTCGCCGAGCGTGAAGGGATCGCGCGACCAGTCCTCGCGCCGCGCCGCGACCACATCGATATGGTCGACGAGCAGCATCGGCGCGAGATGCCGATCGCTGCCATCGATCCGGGCAATCAGGCCGCCGTCGCGCGGATGACCTTCGGGAATGAAGACCTCGGCCAGCTCAGGGCCGAAGCCGGCCTTGCGCAGCCGCGCGAGCATCCGGTTCGCGGCCAGCGTGCAATCGCCGGTCTGGGCGCTCGTGTCGGTCTCCACCAGCTCGCGATAGATATCCCGGAACGCCGCCCGGTCGGGCCGCAGCGTCTCGCCCCGCGCCGGGCCGGTCAGCATGGCCGCGGCAAGCGCGGCGACGACGGATGTCCTCACTTCTCGATGTCGAGCGCGCGTTCCGGGCAGGATTTGGCGCCGCGCCAGGCCCTCTGCTCATCCTCCGGCGCCACGTCGATGTCGCCCGGGACGATATAGCCCTCGTCGTCGAGCGCGAAGATCTCCGGTGCCATGGACCAGCAGCGCGCATGGCCCTGGCATTTTTCCCGATGAACGATGATCCGCATCGCGGCCCTCCCTCTTCGTCCTCGCCCGGTCAGGACCAGTCGAGGATCAGATCCTCGATGCCGAACACATGGCCGCCATAGGCGATCGGCGCCGTGCCCTGTCTGATGCGGAAATCGGGAATGCGTTTCAGCCATTCCTCAAGGCCGATCACGATTTCGCGCCGCGCGAGATGCGATCCGAGGCAGCGATGCGGGCCGTAGGCGAAGGCCTGATGGCGGTTGTCCTCGCGCGCGAGGTCGATCGTCTCGGGACAGTCGAACTCGTGGGGATCGCGGTTGGCGATCATCGTGGCGCACGAGACATAGTCGCCCTTCCTGATCGGCGCGCCCTCGAAGTCGATGTCCTTCGTCGCCACGCGGATCATCTGCACGGTGGGATAGGCGCGCAGCAGCTCCTCGGCAGCCAGCACGATGCGCTGCGGCTCGCGGCGCAGCAGCCGCTGATCCTCGAGGTTGCGGGCGAGATAGGCCAGATCGAAGCCGATCGCCGCGGCCACGGTGTCGAGCCCGGCGATGAACAGCAGCACGCCGACGCCGCGGACCTCCATGTCGGTCAGCGGCCGGTCATGCACCTTCGCCTGGACCAGGAAGGACATGAAATCCTCGGTCGGCTGCCGGCGCCGCTCGGCGGCGAGATCGTCGATGAATGCGACGATCGTGCGTGCCGCGGCCGGACGCTTCCGGTCGTCGCCATGCAGGAGGTCGGTCGCCCAGCCGACGAACTCCTCGAGCCGGTCGTCGGAAAGCCCGAGGAAGCGCAGGAAGATGTTGACCGCGAACGGGAAGGCGAACGCCTTCATCACGTCGCAGCTCGTGCCGGCTGCCGCGATGCGATCGATCAGGAATGCCGCCCGCTCGCGCACCGCAGGTTCCAGCGCCATCACCCGCCGCGGCGAGAGCAGCGGATTGAGCAGCGAGCGGAACACGCCATGCTCCGGCGGATCGAGCTCCAGCGGAATCATCGGCCAGGTCTCGCCGAGCGCCGAGGCGAAGATGCTGCGGTGGCTCGAGAAGGTCTCCGGATCCTGGAGCACGCGGCGCTGGTCCGCGGCGCGGGTGATCACCCAGGTGCCGCGGCCGTCACGCGTATTCAGCGGCGAATAGAAGATCCGCGGCCCGGCATGGACGCAGGCCGCCGCCGCCTGCGGATCGCCGTTCGGCGTCGGCGCCATGCCCGGCGCGGTGAACAGGCTGAACTCGCCCACCATCTCGGGCGGGACATGGGCGGGGACAGGCCGGGCCGCAGCCATGCTGATCATCACGCTCTCCTGGATATTCGCTTCATGCCGGGCTGCCGGCTGGAGCCGGTCAATTATGCATTACGGTATAGTTTATGGAGCAGGGCGACACTGTCAATGGCATGATAAAATTATCCTCCTGTGCAAAATACGTCTAGCCTCAAGTGCAAGTTTCGCCTAAGGACCGGCGAAGGGCCAGCGAGTGCCCGACCGGGAGGACAGCGCCTGGAGGCCGGCTGCGCGATCTGCCGGGACCACGACATGAGCCTGCCGTTTCCGGAAATGACGAGGGACGTTTCGCAGGCGATGGACGAACAGGATTTCAGGCTGGAAGCGCGGCAATGGCTGCGGGAGAATTTCCCCCCGTCGCTGACCAACGTGAGCGGCCTTCTCTTCCAGGGCAACGTCCACGCCGCGGCGGCCAACGCCGATTACCAGCTCTGGCGCAGGCGGATGGCTGAGAAGGGCTGGGGCGTGCCCACCTGGGCACCGCGCTACGGCGGGGCCGGGCTCAGCGAGGTCCGGGCCAAGATCATCGGGGAAGAGCTGGCGGCGATCGGCGGCTTCAACCCGATCCGCAGCTACGGCACCATGATGCTCGGCCCCACCCTGCTGGAGTTCGGCACCGAGGAGCAGAAGCTCGAGCATCTGCCCTGGATCGCCTCGCACGAGCGGCGCTGGTGCCAGGGCTTCTCGGAGCCCGGCGCGGGATCGGACCTCGCCTCGCTGCAGACCAGATGCGCCGACATGGGCGATCATTGGCTGGTCAACGGCCAGAAGATCTGGACATCGGGTGCCGACCAGGCCGACTGGTGCTTCGCGCTGGTGCGCACCGATACCAGCCGCAAGCAGGGCGGCATCAGCTTCCTCCTCATCGACATGAAATCACCCGGCATCGAGGCGCGGCCGATCGTGCTGATCAGCGGATCGACCCATTTCTGCGAGGTCTTCTTCAACGATGTGAAGGTGCCCAAGGGCAATCTCGTCGGCGAGGTGAATGGTGGCTGGTCGATCGCCAAACGGCTGCTCCAGTTCGAACGGAGCAGCCTCTCCGAGGTGAAGACCGACATCACGCCGCTCGCCCCGCTCGCCCATGCCTATGTCGGCACCGACGAGACCGGCCGGATCGCCGATGCGGACCTGCGCGCACGGCTGATCCGCAACGCGATGCGCCACTCCGCCTACATGGCCACCGTCCGCCGCTTCAATGCCGAGGCGAAGAATGGCGGCCCGAACAACGGCGTCTCGACGCTCAAGAATCTGTGGTCCGGCATCATCCAGCGTCGGGCGGAGCTGCTGGTCGAGATACTGGGATCGAACGGGCTCGGCTGGGCCGGCGACGACTATGCACCCGACGAGCGCGAAGCGACGCGGGCACTGCTGCACAGCAAGGCCTTCTCCATCTACGGCGGCAGCTACGAGGTGCAGAACAACATCACGGCGAAGCGCTCGCTGGGGCTGCCCGACCAGTGACTGCGGAGACGAGGCGACTGGAGCGAGGCTTTTTGCGGGAGGACGCACCGTGGCGGTGCTGAACGACGAACAGGCGATGCTGAAGGATATGGCGGTGGGATGGGCGCGCGATCGCATGCCCATCGCGGTCGCCCGCGGCCTTTACGATCATAGCGGCGGCGGCAGGCCCGGCGACGAGCCCGGTTTCGCGCGCGATGCCTATGCCGAAATGGCGGCGATGGGCTGGACGGGCATTCTCGTCCCGCAGCAATTCGACGGGGCCGACTTCGGCTATCTCAGCCTCGGGCTCGTCATCGAGGAGCTGGGCCGCACGCTCGCGCCATCGCCGCTCATCAGCTCCGCCCTGGCTGCGGCAAGCGCGCTGCGGCTCGGCGGCTCCCCCGATCAGCAGCGGCGCTGGCTGCCCGGCATCGCCGAGGGATCGGTCGTCGGCACGGTCGCGGTGGACGAAGGCGCCCGGCACGCCCCCGAGCAGACCGGGCTCGCCGCCCACCGCATCGATGGCGGATGGCGGCTCGAGGGGATGAAGCGCCCCGTCCAGGACGGCATGGGTGCCGATCTCTTCATCGTCGCCGCGCGCACCTCGGGCAAGCCCGGAGACACGGACGGGATCACCTTGTTCCTTGTGCCCGCGGACGGCGCCGGCATCGTACGCCGCGCGCTGGATCAGATCGACGCGCGGCGCCCCGCGCTGCTGCAGATCGAGGGCACGACGCTCGGCGAGGATGCCGTGCTCGGCGAGCTCGACAGGGGCTTTCCGCTGCTCGAGGCGATCCTCGATCGCGCCCGCATCGGCCTTGCCGCGGAAATGCTCGGCCTGGCCACGCAGGCGTTCGAGACGACGCTCGACTATCTCAAGACGCGCGTCCAGTTCGGTAGGATCATCGGCTCGTTCCAGGCGCTGCAGCATCGCGCGGCGGAAATGTTCGCCGAGCTTCAGCTTACCCGCTCCGCCGTGGAGACGGCGCTTGCCGCGCTCGATGCGGACGCGCCGGACATCGCCCTCCACGCCTCGCTCGCCAAGGCGATCGCCGGGGAGACCGCGCATCTCATCTCCAACCAGATGGTCCAGCTCCACGGCGGCATCGGCATGACGCACGAGCATGACGCCGGCCTTTACCTGAAGCGCGCGCGCGTCGCCGCGCAATGCTATGGCAGCCCCTCCTTCCATCGCGAGCGCTGGGGCCGCCTCAGCGGCTATTGATGCGCCAACCGATGGCCTTTTCCCCCGTCATCCCTGCGAAGGCGGGGATCCATGTCTCTCATTGTTTTCGATGGCATCTCCAGTTGAGAGAGACATGCGGCCCCCACCTCCGCCGGCCCCCATCAAAGTACTACCTTGATGGGTGCCCGCCGGGGACGACGGAATAATTATGCAGTCGGCGCGACAGAGAGGTCGAAAACGATGAAATCCGCGGAAATGCACCTGAAGCGCCGGCCGGTGGGCATGCCGGTGCCGGAGGATTTCGCGCTCGTCAGCGTCGACGTGCCGCCGCCGGGTCCCGGCGAGGTGCAGGTGCGCAATCTCTGGATGGCGGTCGATCCCGCGATGCGCGGCCGGATGAGCGACGCCAAGAGCTATGTCCCGCCCTTTGCGCTCGACGCGCCGATGGAGGGCCCCGCGATCGGCGAGGTGGTCGCCTCGGAGGATCCGGGCTTCGCGCCGGGCGATCTCGTCTTCTCGCGCCTCGGCTGGCGCGAGCGGTTCAACGCGCCGGCTGGCGCGCTGCAGCATCGCGCACGCGGCACGCTGCCGCCGCAGGCTTATCTCGGCTTTGCGGGCCCGACCGGCCTCACCGCCTATGTCGGGCTGCTGCGCGTCGCCGGGATGCGGGAGGGCGACGTCGTCTTCGTCTCGGCGGCCTCCGGCGGCGTCGGCTCGATCGCCTGCCAGATCGCCAAGATCAAGGGCAACAAGGTGATCGGATCCGCCGGCGGGGCCCGCAAGAAGGCTTTCCTCACCGAGACGCTCGGCGTCGATGCCGCGATCGACTACAAGGCCGAGCCCAACCTCACCAAGGCGCTGGCGCGCGAGGTGAAGGCGATCGGCGCGAGCGGCATCGACGTCAATTTCGAGAATGTCGGCGGCGATCATCTTCAGGCGGCGTTGGCGCTCGCCAACAAGCAGGCGCGCTTCGCCATCTGCGGGATGATCTCGCAATATAATGTGACGGAGGCGCCCAGAGTGCCGCGCAATCTCACCATGATCATGACCAAGAGCCTCCGGCTCGAAGGATTCATCGTGCTCGATCACATGGATCTGGAGCAACAGTTCCTGGCCGACATGACCGCATGGTACGAAGCCGGATTGATGCGCCAGGCGGAAACCGTGCAGCATGGCATCGAGCGCGCGCTCGACGCCTTCTTCGGCCTGTTCAGCGGCGACAATCTCGGCCGCTCGCTGGTGCAGTTGGGCTGAGCCGGAGGACGCGATGTACGATCTGCTGAAGGGCCTGCGCGTCGTCGAGGGATCGGCCTTCATCGCCGGCCCCTCCTGCGGGCTCCACCTCGCCCAGATGGGCGCCGAGGTGATCCGCTTCGACGCGATCGGCGGGGGGCCGGACTGGCGGCGCTGGCCGGTCGCGCCCAACGGCGCCAGTCTCTACTGGGAAGGGCTGAACAAGGGCAAGAAGTCGATCGCCATCGATCTCGGCCGTCCGGAGGGACGCGAGCTCGCGGTGGCGCTGGCGACGGCGCCGGGCGAGAATGCAGGCCTGTTCCTCACCAACTATCCGGTGAAGGGCTTCCTCTCGCACGAGGCGCTCAGCGCGAAGCGGCCGGACATCATCACGGTGCGCGTGATGGGCTGGTCCGATGGCTCGCCCGCGGTCGATTACACGGTCAATGCCGCTGTCGGCATCCCGGCGATGACCGGCCCGGCCGACGACGAGCGCCCGGTCAACCATGTGCTGCCCGCCTGGGATCTGCTCGGCGGCGCCTATGCCGCCTTCGCCATGACCTCGGCGCTGCTCCGCCGCCGCGCGACCGGCGAGGGCGCGGAGGTCCGCGTGCCGCTCTCCGATCTCGCCGCATCCAGCCTCAGCCATCTCGGCCAGGTCGCCGAGGTGCTGCACGGTGGGGACCGGCCGCGGATGGGCAATGACCTGTTCGGCGCCTTCGGCCGCGATTTCGTCACCGCCGATGGCCGCCGCCTGATCGTCGTCGCGATCACCGGCCGGCAATGGACCGGTCTCGTCAAGACTCTCGATCTCGACGCGGAGATCGCCGCGCTCGAGACCGAGCTCGGCGTCAGCTTCGCGAAGGACGAGGGCGTGCGCTTCGTCCACCGCGCCCGCCTCTTCCCGCTGTTCGAGCGCGCCTTTGCCGCGCGCGACAGCGAAGCGCTGAAACCCGCCTTCGATGCCGGCGGCGTCACCTGGGGCGAATATCGGACGCTGCGCGAGGCGGTGACCGGCGATCCCCGCCTGTTCGCCGCCAATCCCCTGTTCGAGACGCTGGCTCATCCGAGCGGCCTCACCTATCCCGCCTCCGGTCCGGCGGCGACCTTCGCCGGCGAGAAGCGCGGCCCCGTTGCGGTCGCGCCGCGCCTCGGCCAGCATACCGATCAGGTGCTCGCCGAGATCTTGTCGCTCGACAGCGGTGCCATCGCGCGGCTGCATGACGAGGGGATCGTGGCGTGAGCGGCAGATCCAACCGTCAGGATGACGATGATTGGAGGGTCGTCCATGGTCTCTGATGACGACATCGACCACTGGCGCGGCTGGATCGGCAGCGAGGAGCTGCGCCGCGAGCTGCTCTCCGCCGAGACGCTGCGCCGCTTCGCCGCCGCCCTCGGCGAGACGCTCGACGTCGAGCGCACCCAGCCTCCCCTCGCCCATTGGGCCTTTTTCCTGCCGACCGCAGCCGCCGACCAGATCGGGCCGGACGGCCATCCCAGGCGCGGTGGCTTCCTGCCCCCGGTCACCCTGCCGCGCCGCATGTTCGCCGCGGCGGAAATGCGCTTCGAAGCGCCGCTGCTGCTCGATCGCGAAGCCGAGCGCCGCTCGATCATCCTCGACGTCGTGCACAAGGCCGGCCGCACCGGCGCACTCGTCCTCGTCCAGGCCGAGCACCGCATCACCCAGGACGGTGCCCTGCGGGTCAGCGAGACGCAGACCATCGTCTATCGTGAGGCCGGCGCCCCCACCCCACCGGTGGTGCCTGCCGAGATCGCGCAGCAGGACGGCGCTACCCTCTGGAACCCCACCCCCGTGGACCTGTTCCGCTTCTCGGCGGCGACCTTCAACAGCCACCGCATCCATTATGACCTGCCCTATGCGGCCGGCGAGGAAGGCTATCCGGGCCTCGTCGTGCATGGCCCCTTCACCGCGGCGAGGCTGTTCGGCCATGCGCGGCGGCATGGTCGATCGCCGCAGAGCTTTGCCTTTCGGGCAGTCGCCCCGCTCTTCTGCGGACAGCCGATCCAGCTGACGGACGACGGCGACGGCAAGGTCCGTGCCGTCCGTTGCGACGGCACGGATGCGATGATCGCGATGGCGGGCTTCTGAATCATGGCTTGCCACATATTTCGCCGTTCCTGCGAACGCCGGGGCCGATGCCTCTCAACTCCTGTGATGCCATCGCCTTCGGATAGGGACATGGGCCCCCGCTCCTTCGCGGGCGACGGATATTGAGGAGAAAATCATGGACGCCGAAACCTTCTCGCTGTTCCTCAGCACCGTTCGCCGTTTCGTCGAGGAGAGGCTGATCCCCGCCGAAGATGCGGTGGAGGAGGCCGACGCCGTCCCCGCCGACATCATCGATCAGATGAAGGAGATGGGGCTGTTCGGCATCTCCGTCCCCGAGCGATATGGCGGGCTCGGCTGCACCATGTCGGAGGAAGCCGCGATCATCCGTGAGCTCACCCGCGCCTCCGTCGTCTTCCGCTCGGTGATCGGAACCACGGTCGGCATCGGTAGCCAGGGCATCGTGATGGACGGCACCGAAGAGCAGAAGCGCGAATGGCTGCCGAGGTTCGCGACCGGCGAGGCGATCGCCAGCTTCGGCCTCACCGAGCCGGAGGCGGGATCCGACGCCGCATCGCTGCGCACCGTAGCGGTACGCGACGGGGACAATTACCGGATCAGCGGCACCAAGCGCTTCATCACCAACGCGCCCCGCGCCAGCGTCTTCACGCTGATGGCCCGCACCGAGCCGGACGTGAAGGGCGCCGCCGGCATCTCAGCCTTCATTCTGCCCGCGGATACGCCCGGCATCAGCTTCGGCAAGCCCGACAAGAAGATGGGTCAGAAGGGCTCCATCACCACCGACGTGATTCTTGACGACGTCGTCTTGCCCGCCGCCAACATCATCGGCGGTGTGCCCGGGCGCGGCTTCAAGACCGCGATGAAGGTGCTCGATCGCGGCCGCATCCACATCGCCGCCGTGTCGCTGGGCATGTGCGACCGGCTGATCGACATGGCGCTGCGCTACGCGCTGGAGCGCAAGCAGTTCGGCAGCCGCATCGCCGACTTCCAGCTCGTCCAGGCGATGCTCGCCGACATGAAGGTGGACATGCTGACCACCGAGGCGCTGATGCAATCGGTCGCCGCGAAGTTCGATGCCGGCGAGCGGGTGAGCCTCGAATGCTCGGCGCTCAAATATCACGCTTCCGAGGCGGTGGGCCGCATCGCCGATCGCGCCGTGCAGATCCATGGGGGCGCCGGCTACATGGCCGAATACAAGGTCGAGCGCTTCTATCGCGACGTGCGGCTGCTGCGCATCTATGAAGGAACCAGTCAGATCCAGCAGACGATCATCGCCAGGCAGATGATCCGCCAGGCCGAGGCGGCGTGAGGATGGAAAGCACTGCCGTCATACCAGCGAAAGCCGGCCTCGCTCGCGACAATCGGCCTCTCACCTTCGGAGAGCGATCTCGGCTTTCGCCGGGATGACGCATTCCTAGGCCGCCGAATTCCCCCAATCTCCATCCCAGCCCACAGGATATCCCATGCGCAGAGCCGCCATCGTCGCTCCCATCCGCACCGCCGTCGGCAAGTTCGGCGGATCGCTCGCCTCGATCGCCGCGGGCGATCTCGGCGCCGTCATCATCAAGGCGCTGGTCGAGCGCACGAAGATCGATCCGGAACGGATCGACGACGTGGTGTTCAGCCAGGGCTATGGCAATGGCGAGGCGCCCTGCATCGGCCGCTGGTCGGCGCTCGCGGCGGGCCTGCCCGAATCGATTCCCGGCGTGCAGCTCGACCGGCGCTGCGGCTCGGGGCTGCAGGCGGTGATCGACGCCGCGATGCGGATCCAGACCGGCGCGGCGGACGTCGTCATCGCCGGTGGCGTCGAAAGCATGAGCAATGTCGAATATTATTCGATCGACCATCGCTGGGGCGCCCGCTCCGGATCGACCACGCTGCACGATCGCCTCACCCGCGGCCGCGTCATGTCCCAGCCGATCGCCCGCTACGGCATCATCACCGGCATGATCGAAACGGCGAACAATCTCGCCAAGGATTACGCCATCAGCCGCGAAGCCTGTGACGAATATGCCGCGATGAGCCACCAGCGCGCCGCGAAGGCATGGGCCGAGGGCAAGTTCGACGACGAGCTCGTCCCTGTTCCCGTGCCGCAGCGCAAGGGCGATCCCGTGCTGTTCGCCAGGGACGAGGGCATCCGCGCCGACGCGACGCCGGAATCGCTCGCCCAGCTCAAGCCCATCGAGAAGGGCGGCGTCGTCACCGCCGGCAATGCGAGCCAGCAGAACGACGCCGCGGCCGCCTGCCTGGTCGTCGCCGAGGACAAGCTCGCCGAGCTCGGCCTCGAGCCGATGGGCTATCTGCACAGCTGGGCAGCCGCGGGCTGCGATCCCTCGCGCATGGGCATCGGCCCCGTGCCCGCAGTGGCGAAGCTCTTCGCACGCACCGGCCTCGGCTGGAACGATATCGATCTGGTCGAGCTCAACGAAGCCTTCGCGCCGCAGGTGCTCGCCTGCCTCAAGGGCTGGAAGTGGGACGATCGCGACAAGCTCAACGTCAACGGTTCGGGCATCTCGCTCGGCCACCCGATCGGCGCCACCGGCGGCCGCATCCTCGCCACCCTGCTGCGCGAGCTCAAGCGCCGCGACGGCCGCTACGGTCTCGAGACGATGTGCATCGGCGGCGGCCAGGGCCTCGCCGCGCTGTTCGAGCGGGCGTGATCAACTCCGTCGCCCCTGCCTGCGCAGGGGCGACGGCTTATCCTCAACCCTTCATCCCCTCCCTGGTCAACGCGATCAAGCTCACCCCCGCCAGCGCCAGCAGGCCGCCAAATGCCATCACCGGCGTGATCGGCGTGCGGAAATAGAGCGAGGCGAACAGCGTCGCCATCACCGGCGAGGCGAGCATCAGCGGCATCACCGTCGCGATCGGATGGCGCTGCAGCAGCCAGGCGAGCGCCCCCTGGCCGATCACCGTCGATCCCAGCACCGCGAAGACGAACCAGCCGATCGCCTCCCCGCTCGCATGCGGCAGCTTGGCCAGCGTTCCCGGCTCGAAGATCAGCGCGAAGGGCGCCAGCACCGCCGCGCCCATCAGCCCGTTCCACGCCTTGATCGTCATCACCGATATGCCGCCCAACCGTCGCTGGATCAGCGTCGCGCCGCCCCAGGTGAAGGCCGCGCTCGCCATGATCAGCACCGCCGGTATCTCGCCGAGGATATGCGGATCGAACACCAGGATCGCCACGCCCGCAAAAGCGAGCAGGATGCCGATGATCTTGCGCGGGGACAGGCGCTCGCCGAAGATCAGCGCGCCGAGCAGCAGCGAGAAGGGCACGCTGAGCTGCCCGGCGATGGCGAGCGCGCCGACATTGGTCGCCAGGAACAGCGCCAGGTTCATCAGCAGCAGGAACATGCCGCCGTTGAGGAAGCCATAGAGCGCCAGCGCCCGGTTGCGCCCCGGCACCAGCCGGAAGGCCGGCGCGCAGAACAGGAAGACGGCACCCATGCGGAGCGCCACCGACAGCAGCGGCGAGGTCGCGGTCACCACCACCTTCATCGCGACGACGTTGAGCGCGAACATGATGTCGACGAGCAGGGCGACGCCGATCCCCGTCGGCCCGAAATGTGCGTGAGCAGCCTTATGCTCCAGGGTGGCCATGGTTATCCTCTTCCGATGGTGGCCAGGCCCGCGCTGCCGGCACCGCATTGTTCGGCGCGAGGGGAATCCCCATCGCCAATTCGTGCACACTGGTATAGAATTATCCGGGTCCAAAAAAGGAGTTTGTGCGTGTCCCTGCTTCGCTATGCCCTGCCGGCCGTCACCGCCCTCGCCACGCTAGGCTTGCCCGCCTCCGCTCACGCCCAGGCGGCGGACGCTGCCAAGGGCAAGACACTGTTCATGCGCTGCGCCATCTGCCACGCGGTCGAGCCCGGCAACAACAAGCTCGGCCCTTCGCTTTCGGGCATGTTCGGGCGCAAGGCCGGCACCGTGCCGGGCTTCACCTATTCGCCGGCGATGAAATCCTCGAAGATCGTGTGGGACGACAAGGCGGTGGATGCCTTCATCGCCAAGCCGACGGCGGTCGTGCCCGGCACGCGCATGGCCTTTCCCGGCCTCTCCAACCCGGCCGACCGCGCGAGCCTGATCACCTATCTGCGTAGCTCGACCAAGGCGAAGTGACGGGAAAAGTATCCCGTAGTGCAAAAATACTTGTTCGCCGCCCCGCCTGCCGCTATCTGGCGAGCGACAGGATGCAGACAATAAGGGGCAGGAGCCGAATGCGCCTTCCGGAAAATATGTCGAAAGCCGACGCGCCATTGTGCCCGGCGAGCATGCGAGCCCGCGCATGAGCGGCCGCGCGCTCGAAGGCGTCAAGGTGCTCGATCTGTCGCGCGTCCTCGCGGGGCCCTGGTCCACCCAGATCCTCGCCGATTTCGGCGCGGACGTGATCAAGATCGAGCTGCCCGGCAATGGCGACGACACCCGCGCCTGGGGCCCGCCCTACCTCACCGGCGCCGATGGCGAGCCGGAGATCGGCGAGAGCGCCTATTATCTCTCCTGCAACCGCAACAAGCGCTCGGCGGCGATCAACCTCGCCGACCCGGCGGGCGCCGAGCTGATCCGCCGGCTCGCCGCGAAGGCCGACATCGTCGTCGAGAATTTCAAGGTCGGCGGCCTCAAGAAATACGGCCTCGACTATGAGTCGCTGAGCGCGATCAACCCGCGCCTCGTCTATTGCTCGATCACCGGCTTCGGCCAGACCGGCCCCTATAAGGATCGCGGCGGCTATGACTTCGTCGCCCAGGGCATGGGCGGCTTCATGAGCATCACCGGCGAGGAGGATGGTGGGCCGCTGCGCGCCGGCGTCGCCATGGCGGATCTCTCCACCGGCATGTACGCCACGGTGAGCATCCTCGCCGCGCTCCGCCATGCCGAGCGCACCGGCGAGGGGCAGCGCATCGACGTCTCGCTGCTCGACACCCAGATCGCGATGCTCGCCAACCAGGCGATGAACTGGCTGGTCGGCGGCATCGTCCCCGGCCGGCTCGGCAACCGCCATCCCACCGTCGTCCCCTACAAGACCTTCGAGGTGGCGGACGGGGTGATGATCATCGCGGTCGGCAATGACCGCCAGTTCCGCGCGCTGTGCGAGGAGATGGGCGTGCCGGAGCTCGGCACCGATCCGCGCTTCGTCACCAGCCGGCAGCGGCTGGTCAATCGCGACGCGATCGAGACGATCGTCCAGGATCTGGTGCGCGGCTTCAAGCGCGACGAGCTGATGGCGCGCCTGGTCGCCAAGGGCGTGCCGGCCGGCCCGGTGAACACGATCAAGGACGTTTTCGAGGATCCCTTCGTCGAGGCGCGCGGCACCGTGCATCGCTTCGTGCGCGAGGACGGGGTGGAGATCCCGACCGTCGCCTATCCCGGCAAGCTCTCGCGCACGCCGGCCGACTATCGCTACCGCCCGCCGCGCGTCGGCGAGCAGACCGAGGACATATTGCGCGAATGGCTTTCGGCCGACGACACGACGCTCGCGTCGCTCGAAGCCCGCGGCGCGATCGCCCGGCGCAAGATCGAGAAAGGATCCCAATGAAGCTCGATACCACCGTTGCCGCGATCGTCACCGGCGGCGCCTCCGGCCTTGGCGCGGCCACCGCACGGGCCCTCGCCGCGAAGGGCGTGAAGGTCGCGCTGTTCGATTTCAACGCGGAGGCGGGCGCGCAGGTTGCCGAGGCGATCGGCGGCATCTTCTGCAAGGTGGACGTGACCTCGGAAGAGTCGGTCGATGCCGGCTTCGCGAAGGCGCGCGCTGCGCACGGGCAGGAGCGCATCCTCGTCAACTGCGCCGGCACCGGCAACGTCGTGAAGACGGCGAGCCGCGACAAGGCCACGGGCGAGACCAGGGCCTTCCCGACCGATCAGTTCGATCGGATCATCCAGATCAACCTGGTCGGCACCTTCCGCTGCTGCGCCAAGTCGGCTAGGGGCATGCTCGATCTCGATCCGCTGGAGGACGGCGCGCGCGGCGTGATCATCAACACCGGCAGCATCGCCGCCGAGGACGGCCAGATCGGCCAGGCGGCCTATGCCGCCTCGAAGGGGGGCGTCGTCAGCCTCACCCTGCCCATGGCGCGGGACCTGATGAACGACGGGATCCGCGTCAACGCCATCCTCCCCGGCATCTTCGATACGCCGCTGATGGCCCGCGCCTCGGAGCAGGTGCGCGCCTCGCTGAGCGCCGCCGTGCCCTTCCCCAAGCGCTTCGGCAGGCCGGAGGAATATGCCGCCATGGCGCTCGCGATGATCGAGAACGACTATTGGAACGGCGAGGATGTGCGGCTGGACGGCGGCATCCGCATGGGACCGCGCTGAGCGCGCACCGGACGAAAGGCGAGAGCATGAGCACCGAGGCGGAGACGGCCGAGCCGGACTATGTGACCTACCGGGTCGAGGATGCGGTGGCATGGGTGATGCTCAACCGCCCGCAATATTCCAACGCGCAGAACTACCGGCTGCTGAGCCAGCTCGATGCGGCGTTCAAGCGCGCGGTGGAGGATGACGCGGTCAAGGTCATCGTGCTCGGCGGTGAGGGCAAGCATTTCTCGGCAGGCCACGACATCGGCACGCCGGAGAAGGATTCGAACCTGCCGCGCAGCCGTACCCTCTTGTGGTGGGATCACCTCAACAAGGGCGGCGCGGAGCGTCAATATGTGCTGGAGCAGGACGCCTATCTCGGCCTCTGCCGCCGTTGGCAGGATATCCCCAAGCCGATGATCGCGATGGTGCAGGGCGCCTGCATCGCCGGCGGGCTGATGCTCGCCTGGGTGTGCGACCTGATCGTCGCCTCGGAGGATGCCTTCTTCCAGGATCCGGTGGTCCGCATGGCGCAGCCCGGCGTCGAATATTTCGCCCATGCCTTCGAGCTGCCGCCCCGCGTCGCGCGCGAGCTGCTGCTGCTCGGCGAGCGCATGCCGGCTGAGCGCGCCTATCAGTTCGGCATGGTCAACCGCATCTACCCGCGCGAGACGCTGCGCGAGGAGGTGGCGAAGATCGCCGCCGAGCTCGCGACCCGCGACCGCTTCGGCATGGCGCTGACCAAGCAGGCAGTGAACCATGTCGAGGAGCTGCGCGGCAAGCGCACCGCGATGGACGCGGTGTTCCACATGCATCATCTCGCCCATGCGCATAACCAGCTGATGACCGGCCACCTCGTCGGCGGGCTCGACGCCAAGGCGATGGCGAGCGCCAACAAGAAACAGGCCGGCGAAGGATGACGAACGCAACCACGGCCGAGGCCGACGCCCCGGCGACGCTGATCCTGCCGGATCTCCCCGCCTTGCTCGCCGGCGCGGCCGATGCGGCGCAGGCGTTCGTCGCCGCGGCGCAGCCGCGGGTGAAGGCGCGCATCGCCGGCGCCAACGGGCGGATCGATCGCCGCCGCGCCGACGAGGAGCAGCATGCCGTCCACGGCTTCGGCTGGTACGCCTCCTATGCGGAGCTGCTGCGCGAGGTCGCCAACTGGGCGGCTGCGCTCGACGCGAAGGGGGCATTTGGCGAGGTCGAGGCGCTGCTCGCGCAGCTGCTCTTCGCCGAATATGGCGCGCAACTGCGCGGCGGAATCCCGATGAACCAGGGCGAGACGATCCGTCCCGGCGAGCTGGCCGAGGACGCCTCGGCGCTCGACGCGCCCGCGCTCGACGCGCTGGTGCGCCACGGCGGCACGCAGGCGGTGAAGACCGCGATCGCCCGCCATCTCGCGGAGGCGCGCGGCCGCGCGACGCTGGAGAATGCCGGCCTCGACGAGATGTTCGACATGATCCGCGATCAGTTCTTCGCCTTCGCGCAAGAGAAGATCGCCCCCCACGCCCATGAATGGCATCTCGCGGACGCGCTCATCCCCCTCCCGCTCATCGAGGAGCTGGGCGCGATGGGCGTGTTCGGCATGACCATCCCGGAGGATCATGGCGGCCTCGGCATGGGCAAGACGGCGATGTGCGTCGTCTCCGAGGAGCTGTCGCGCGGTTGGATCGGCGTCGGCTCGCTCGGCACCCGCTCGGAGATCGCGGCCGAGCTGATCCTGACCGGCGGCACGCCCGAGCAGAAGGCGCATTGGCTGCCGCAGATCGCCAGCGCCGCGATCCTGCCGACCGCCGTGTTCACCGAGCCCGACACCGGCTCCGATCTCGGCGCGCTGCGCACCCGCGCGACGCTCGACGGCGACGAATATCGCGTCACCGGCAACAAGACCTGGATCACCCACGCCGCACGCGCCGACGTGATGACCCTCCTCGTCCGTACCGATCCCGCCACCAAGGACTATAGCGGCCTCTCGATGCTGCTCGCACCCAAGCAGCGCGGCACCGTTGCCGATCCCTTCCCCACCCCCGG